>Ga0335078_10000395_pt1 | contig 68961 bp, 56 predicted proteins | sample Lox_Sample_32_FD_206711 | JGI IMG/M metagenome (GOLD analysis project Ga0335078, IMG submission 206711) | Soil microbial communities from Loxahatchee National Wildlife Refuge, Florida, United States - Lox_Sample_3.2 | ecosystem: Environmental > Terrestrial > Soil > Wetlands | place: USA...
GAAGCCGGGCCCCGCCGAGCGTCTGACCAGCACAGACACCACCAACTTCACATAACCGAAGACTTCGCATCAGATGAGTTATGTGAAGCTTCACATAATTCATCCACGCTGAACACAACGGCGTTCGCCGGCGGAGCCAGATACAGGCCCACCACATCCCGGATCTTGCCGGTCAGCAGCGGGTCCGGGGAGACCTTGAAGGTCTCGGTCCGCCAGGGCTGCAGCCCGAACGCCCGCCAGATCCGCAGCACGCTAGACGGTGAGATGCCTGCCCGCGCCGCCAGCTCCCGTTTCGACCAGTGCGTGCCCCCCTCGGGGACCTCTTCTAAGGTCCGCACCACCACCTCCTCCACCTGGGCATCAGTGATGGTGCGCGGCACCCCCGGGCGCGGCTCGTCCGGGAAGCCATCCAGCCGGTCGCGCAGGAAACGGGCCCGCCACTTGGCGACCGTGCCGCGGTTGACACCCAGCCGCGCCGCGACCGCGACATTGCTGCCGCCCTGCGCGCAGGCCAGCACGATCCGCGCCCGCAGGGCCAGGCCCTGCGCGGTGCTGCGCCGCTTGACCCAGTTCTCTAACGTGCGCCGCTCGTCCTCCGACAGCACCAGCGGCTCCAGCCTGGTATCTCCCATGCCACCAGCAGACCGCACCCACCAGGCCGGCGATAGCCCGTGGCCTCGAACTGGGACACACGACGACTCATGTGGTGACGAAGAAACTCAAAACCGGGTCACTAGCCACCCGCCGGCCGCCGTCCGCGCCGAGCAGGTACCGGCAGCACACCACATATTGGCGGCCGGACGCATTATCGCGGACCGTGGCCCGCACGCCCTCGCCATCCTGCTCCAGGCCGGTCAGCTCATGGCCGAACCGGATCCGCCCCGGCGAGAACTCCTCCGCGCGGGCCTTCAGCAGCGGCTCCAGCCGGATCTGCGGCAGGTTCAGCTGCCGCCACGGACTGGCCGCCCGCCAGCTCTCGTCCGCCCCGCCGGCGCCCCAGGACTCCAGGCGGGCTAGCCGGAGTTTCCAATGATCATGGTTCCCAGGACTCTGGCTGGCGTGTGGTCTAGGCGGTTCCTGCTGGTGACAGATTGGTTAAGGCGCTTGACGGTGCTGCTGATGCTGCCTATGACCTAAATTTGTGGCGAGGTCGGCCGTACTGGTACCTGCGCGAGATGGGCTGGGTGGACGGCAGGCCGAAGCTGGTGTCGGAGCGGTATGTGGGCACCCCGGCCGAGGTGGAGGCCCTGCTGGATGCCCGGGAGCAGGCGATGGTGCTGGAGCGGACCCGGCATCTGGATTTCGGTGCGGTGGCGGCGGCGTGGGGGCTGCTGGCCGATCTTGGCGTGGCCGGGATCATCGATGAGGCGTGCGGGGTCAGACCGCCCGGGCTGCCGCTGTCGCCGGGCACGTACCTGGCGCTGGCGGCGCTGAACCGGGTCGTGGATCCGTGTTCCAAGCGGGGGCTGGCGGACTGGTGGCGCACCACGGCGGCGGACCGGTTCACCAAGATCCCGGCCTCGGCGCTGGATCACCGCCGGTTCTGGGACGCGATGCACGCGGTGCCCGTGCAGGCGCTGCCGGGGATCGAGGAGGAGCTGGCGCTGGCGGCGTGCGCCAGGTTCGGGCTGGATACCAGCTCGGTTGGCGCTGGACATGACGAACTTCGCGACCTTCATCGATACCGGCAACGGCCGGGCGCCGATCGCGCAGCGCGGCAAGGCCAGGCAGAAGCGGGCCGACCTGCGGCTAGTCGGCCTGGGCCTGGTGGTCACCCGCGGCGGCGGCATCCCGCTGCTGTCTCATGCCTACCCGGGCAACAAGCCCGACGTCACCCGGTTCCGCAGATGATCGCCGCCACCGGGCAGGACGGCACGCAGATGACCGTCGCCTTCGACGCCGGGCAGAACTCCGAGGCCAAACTTCGCGCTACTGGCGGGCACGGGCCTGCGCTACGTGGGGTCAGTGCCGGCCAGCGACTGCCGTGACCTGCTGGCCCTGCCCGCGGACGCCCGTACCGTTGTCGATAAGGAACGGTTCGGCGGCCTGACCGCCTGCGACACCCGGCGGGAGGTCTACGGCACCGAGCGCAGGGCGATCCTGACGCACTCCCCGGAGCTGCACGAGCATCAGGCCCGCGGGTTCGGCGGCACCACGCTGGCCAAGGCCACCCGGCAGCTTGACGAGCTGGCCGCCACCTTGGCCCGCGGCAAGACCCGCCGGGCCAGGGACAAGGTGGAGGCGGAGATCACCAAGATCACCCGCGACCCGTGGGCCCGCCGCGTCATCACCTGGCAGCTGGACGGCGGCAAGCCTCGTGACCTGCGGCTGGCCTGGTCTATCGACGCCGCCGCGCGGGCCGCGCTGGAAGAGGAGATCTTCGGCAAGCACGTGCTGATCACCGACCACGAGGACTGGCCCGCCGCCGAGGTGATCGCCGCCTACCGGTCCCAGTCCGAGGCCGAGTTCTCCTTCCGCCAGATGAAGGACCCGCACGCGGTGTCGTTCTCCCCGATGTTCCACTGGACCGAGCACAACATCCGCGTCCACGTGTTCACCTGCGTCCTCGCGCTGCAGATCGCCCACCTGATGAGCCTGCAAGCCGAACGCGCCGGGCTGGGCATGTCAGTCCGCGAGCAGCTGCGCCAGCTCGCCGGCATCGGCGAGACCGTCCTGATCTACCCCGCCGAACGTGGCCGGCCCAAGGCACTCCGGATGCTCACCGAGACCACCGCCACCCAGGACAAGCTCATCGAGATCTTCCAGCTCGGCCGCTACGCACCCGCAGTTAGGTCATAGGCCCCGGCGACCTCGGAAACCACCTCCCAGCAGCCGAAACACCTCAACGGGGAACATAGTCATTGGAAACTCCGGCTAGGCGGCGCCCATAGTCCGGGGCGGGACCGGCCGCCCGGGCGTGCCCGCTAGCCGCGATGCCCCAGATGCGTGCGCCCGGCAGTGCGGCGTTCACTCGTGTCATCGCTCTTGACAGTCATCCGATCATATTTGATAATTTATTACAAGACTGATGGATCCTGACAGTAAGTCGGGGCGCGAAGGAGCTGATCATGGTGAAACAGGACAGCCAGGCGGAGGTCCTGGCCGGCGTGGAACAGGCCCAGGACCCGCATCGGTCGCTGCACAGCGAGACCGGCGGACTGCGCGGGGAGCACCCGGGGCGGTCGGGGAATCCGCTGGTCAAGGTGGCCGGGCTGGCGTGGCTGGAGTTCGACAAGCCGGACCTGGACCGGGCCGAGCGGTTCGGCACCGATTTCGGCTTCACCGTGGCCGGCCGGTCCCCCGGGACGCTGCTGCTGCGCGGCCGTCAGGCGAGCGCGGCGTGCCTGGTGATCCGCCGCGGCCCGCGGCCCCGTTTCGCCGGGGTCGCGTTCCGGGCGGCGGCCCGGGACGACCTGGACCGGCTGGCCCGCGGTACCGGCGGGACGGTGATGACGCACGGGGGCGGGCACGCTGTCCGGCTGCGTGACCCGAGCGGGATCCCGGTGCACGTCGTGCACGGCGTCCCGGACCTGCCCGCGCTGCCCGGGCGTCCCCCGCTGCCGCTGAACCGCGGGTCCGGGCCGGCCCGCGTCAACGCCACCCAGCGGCCGGACCGGCGGCCGGCGGAGATCCAGCGGCTGGGCCACGTGGTGCTGGGCACCACCCGGTTCCGCGCGGCGCTGGACTGGTACCTGGACACCCTCGGGCTGATCGTGTCCGACTTCCTGTACCTGGACGGGCAGCGGGACCGCGGGCCGGCGATGGCGTTCATCCGCTGCGACCTGGGCAGCGTCCCCGCCGACCATCACACCCTGGCCATGGCCCTGCAGCCGCGCACCGGCTACGTGCACTCGGCCTACCAGCTCACCGACCTGGACGAGGTCGCCGCCAGCGGGGAATACCTGCGCGAGCGCGGCTACCGGCACGCGTGGGGGCTGGGCCGGCACATCCAGGGCAGCCAGATCTTCGACTACTGGCGCGACCCGGACCGGGCGATGTTCGAGCACTACACCGACGGCGACGTGTTCGACGCCGCGGTGGAGCCCGGCTGGGCGCCGCTGTCAGCCAGCGGGCTGGCCCAGTGGGGCCCGCGGGCGACCGCGGAGTTCACCGGCACCAACGACCCGCGCTTGGCCGTCGCGGCGATCAAGGCGCTGCGCGAGGCGGGCAACGAGATCGACCTGGCCGCGCTGCGCGGGCTGATCAAGGCGATGGGCTCGTGAGCGCCCGCCTGGCCCGCACCGCCGACGGATGGTGGACGGTCACCCCGGCCGGGCTGGCCCGGCTGGACCTGCCCGCCGCCACGACCGCCCGGCTGCTCGCCGACCGCACAGCCCTGACCGCGGCCATCGGGGCCGCGCAGGCCGCCGCGGCCGCCGCGCCGCGGGACGCGGTGCCCGCGGAGTCGCTGGACCTGCTCAGCCCGGTGACCGCCCCGGCGCGGGTGGTGGCGCAGGCGGTGAACTACCGGTCCCACGCGATCGACTCCGGATTCGACCCGGATACGGTCCCGGCGGCGTTCTTCCGCAAGGCCTCGCATTCCATCACCGGCCCGGCCGGGGACATCATCCGCCCGGACGGGGTCGGGTTCCTCGACTATGAGGTCGAGCTCGGCCTGGTCATCGGGGCGGACCTGCCGGTGGGCACCACGGTGACCGACGCGGATCTGGGTCGCTACGTCGCCGCGCTGGTGGTCGCCGACGACGTCAGCGCCCGGCAGGTCCAGCTGGTCAAGACCCAGTTCTACGAGGCCAAGTCCTACCCGACCTTCACCCCGGTGGGCCCGTGGCTGACCCTGGCGGACGCGGCCGGCCTGGCCCGGCTGAGCTCGCTGCGGCTGACCCTGGCGGTGAACGGGCAGGTGCGCCAGGACAGCACCACCGCGGACATGATCGTCGGGCCGGCCCAGGCGCTGACCCTGCTGTCCCGGTTCCAGCCGATGGCCCCCGGCGACCTGCTGCTGACCGGCACGCCCGGCGGCACCGCGCTGACCGCACCGGCCAAGATCGCCGGGCTGGCCGCCGGGCTGCTGCCGCCCGCTACCCGGTGGAGGCGGTTCTTCGGCCGGCAGGCGGGCAACCCCCGCTACCTGCGCGACGGCGATGTCATCACCGCGACGATCGCCTCGCCCGACGGGCGGCTCGACCTCGGCACCCAGCACAACACGATTACCGGGAAGCTGCCATGACCACAGGAGAAATACTGCCGCAGCCGGAATCGGCCTACCAGCTGCTGCTGGACGCCGCCCGCACCTGGCCCGACGGCATCGCCACCCAGTGGATCCCCGACCCGGCCGATCACACCCGCTGCCTGGCCTGGACCTACGCCGAGCTCGCGGGCACGGTGACCCGCATCGCCAACGCGCTGACCACACTGGGGGTGCGGCGCGGCGACGCGGTGACGCTGGCCAGCGCCAGCACCTCGATGCTGTACGCCGCCACGCTGGCCGCGCAGGCGGCCGGGATCGCCGCCCCGGTCAACCCAGCGCTCAGCGCGGAGCGGGTCGCCGAGCTGATCCGCCGGACCGGATCACGCGTCCTGGTCGCGGCCGGGCCGGAACTGGACCCGCAGCTGTGGCAGCGGCTGCTCGGGGTGGCCCGGCAGGCGGGGATGACCGCGGTCCTCGTGCTGCGGCCCGACGGCGCCCGCGGCGGCCCGCCTCCCCTGGACGGTGACGCGCCTGCCGGGCATGCTCCGGACGGCCGCGGGCCGGTCGTGGCCTACCTGGACGACGTGATCGCCGGGCAGCCGGACAGTCACCTGGCCGGCGCGGACCCGCCGTCGGCGAATGATCTGGCCGCGTTCGTGCACACCGGGGGGACCACCGGCGCCCCGAAGATCGCCGCGCACACCCACGCCAGCCAGCTCGCCTGCGCCCGGGGGATCGCCCTGTCCAGCGGGCTGGCGCCCGGGGAGGGGGTACTCGGCGGGCTGCCGCTGTTTCACGTCAACGCGCTGATCGTCACCGGCATCGCACCCATGTTCAGCGGCGCCCGGGTGGTGTGGCCCGGCCCGGCCGGCTACCGCGACAAGGCCCTGTACACCCGGTTCTGGACGATCATCGAGCAGTACCGGATCGCGGAAATGTCCGCCGTGCCCACCGTCTACGGCACCCTGGCGCAGGTCCCGGTCGACGCCGACATCAGCTCGCTGCGGCTGCCGATCGTGGGCGCAGCCCCGCTGCCGGCCTCGGTGCGCGAAGCCTTCGCCGCTCACACCGGGCGGCACCTGCTGGAGGGCTACGGACTGACCGAGGCGACCTGCGCGAGCACCTGGACCAGGCCGGGTGAGGAACGGCCCGGGTCGGCCGGCCGCGCCCTGCCCGGCCAGCAGGTCAAAGCCGTCCGGATCGGCGGCGACGGGTCCTGGACCGACTGCGCCCCCGGTCAGGCCGGCGTGCTGGTGATCGGCGGGCCCGCCGTGTTCGCCGGGTATGTCACCGACCCCCGCCTCGGCGGTCCCCGGGTGAGCCGGGAAGGCATCGTCCGGGACGGCTGGCTGGACACCGGCGACCTCGGCCGCGTCGACGCCGGCGGCTTCGTCTACCTCACCGGCCGGGCCAAGGACCTGATCATCCGCGGCGGCCACAACATCGACCCGAAGGTGATCGAGGAGGCGCTGCTGGCCCACCCTGGCGTCCGCGGCGCAGTGGCCGTCGGGCGCCCCGACCGGCACTCCGGCGAGGTCCCGGTCGCCTACGTCGTCCCGGCCGGCCCCGGCCGGTTCGACGAGGCCGACCTGCTGGCCTGGGCCGGCACTGCTATCGACGAGCCCGCCGCCCGGCCCAAGCACATCTACCCGGTCGACGCCATCCCGGTCACCGCGGTGGGCAAGCACTTCAAGCCCGCGCTGACCGCCGACGCCGCCGTCCGCGCCATCACCGGCGCGCTGGCCGCGGCCGGCCTGCCGGATGCCCAGGCCACCGCGGCGCACGAACACGGGCGGCTGATCCTCACCGTGACCGGCGCCGACCCCGGCCGGGTCCGCGACGCCGTCGCCGGATTCACCCTCACCGTCCGCTCCGGGCCGCCGCCCGCCGAACAGACCACCAGCAAGTGACCCGCAGAAAGGGAACATGACCATGAACGGCCAGAACCCCGCCACCCGCGAGCCGGTCATCGTCGCCGGCGCCGGCCCGGCCGGCTGCACCGCGGCCCTCCTGCTCGCCGGCTTCGGCATCCCCGTCACCCTGCTGGAACGCCACGCCCAGCCGCATCCCCTGCCGCGCGCGGTGCACCTGGACGACGAGGTCGCCCGGATCCTGGGCCGGATCGGTGTCAGCGAGGGATTCCTGGACCGGTCCCGGCCCGGCAGCGGGCTGCGCCTGCTGGACGCCGGGCACCGGGTCATGGCGGAGTTCGGCCGCGACCAGCGGCCCGGCGTGCACGGTTTCCCGCAGGCGAACATGTTCCACCAGCCCGACCTGGAAGAGCTGCTGCTCGCCCGGGCCGGGGCGCACCCGCTGATCGGCTTCCGCCGCGGCGCCGAGGTGATCGGGCTGGACGATGACGATGCCTCTGGCCCGCTGAACGCGGCCCCGGTCCGGGTGCGCGCCCGCATCGCCGGGGAGGAACAGACGTTCACCGGGCGGGTCGTGCTGGGCTGTGACGGCGCCAACAGCACGATCCGGGAGCTGGCCGGGATCACCATGGACGACCTCGGCTTCACCGAACGCTGGCTCGTGGTCGACATCCGCGCCGGGACCGGCCTGGGCACCTGGGACGGCGTGGAGCAGATCTGCGACCCGGCCCGGGCCGCCACCTTCATGCAGGTCACCGGCGACCGGTACCGCTGGGAGTTCCGGCTGGCCGACGGCGAGGACGAAGCCAGCCTGATCACCCCGCACGCCCTCGGCCAGCTGCTGGCACCCTGGACCGGGCGCGACGACCTGGCCGGCCTGCAGATCATCCGCACCGCCAGCTACACCTTCCGCGCCCGGCTGGCGTCCCGGTTCCAAACCGGCCGCGTCTTCCTGCTCGGTGACGCCGCGCACCTCACCCCGCCGTTCATCGGCCAGGGCCTGGCCGCCGGGCTGCGCGACGCCGACAACCTGGCCTGGAAACTCGCGCACGTGCTCACCGGCCGGGCCGGGGCCGGCCTGCTGGCCAGCTACCAGGCCGAACGCCGCCCGCACGCCCGGGCCGTGATCAAAAAGGCCGTCCGGGTCGGCTGGGCGATGACCGGCGGCCAGGACCGGGCCGCCGCCGTCCGCCGGATCGCCCTGGCCGCCGCCGTCCGCAGCGACCGCATCTGCCAGGTCATGGGGTCCACGGCGACGCCGCGGCTGAAGGCCGGCGCCCTGCAGCGCCCCCCGCGGCGCCCGATCATTTCCGGCATCCCCGCCGCGCTGCGGATCGGCGGCCTGATCCCCAACCCGCTGGTCTCCACCAGTGACGGCACACCGGTCCGGCTGGATGCGATCCTGGCCGGACGCACCGCCGTGCTGACCGCGCGGCGCCCCGGCGCCGCACTGACGGATTTCTGCCGCCGGCACGGCCTCGTCCTGGTCCGGATCAGCAGCACACACGCCGCCGGAACAACCAGCCGGCCCGCCGCAGACCCAGACGCCGGCTGGATCAACGTCCATCTCGCCGACGACCGGCGGCCCGCCGGCCTGCGGGCCCTGGCGGTCCTGGGGCCCAACCCGGCGCTGACCCTCGTCGTGCGCCCCGACCGCGTGATCGCGGCGGTGGAGCCCCGGTGCCGGCTGCCGCGCCTGCCCTGGCCCATCCCGGCCACGGCCGGCCGCGGGTCTCCGGTCACGGCCCACCCGCCCGCTCAGCCCGATCACGGCCGCCCGTTCCCGTCTGCCCGCTAGAAGAGGTTCCCATGTTCGTCACGATCTCGCTGCTCATGACCGCGGTCTGTCTCCTTCCGGCGGCCGGTAAGCTGCTGGGCCAGCCGAAGATGCGGCAGTCCGCCGAGCACTTCGGTATTGCCTGGCCCAGGTACCGGCTCATCGGCGTCGCCGAGCTGGCCGCCGCCGCGGGCATCCTGATCGGCCTGTGGTGGCACCCGCCCGGCCTGGCCGCCGCGGCCGGGATGACCCTGCTGCTCATCGGCGCGCTGATCACCCACCGGCGCGCAGCCGACAGCGGCAAGGAGATGGCACCGGCCCTGCTCGCCCTCGCCGTCACCATCGCCTACCTGGCCATCGCCCTCATCAGCTGGCCATGACCGGCTCCCCGCAGGTTCCCGGCGGGACCCAGCATGCTGGTCAGGTGAGCTGTGAGCAGCCGCGAGGCCGGCTGGCGCGCCTGTTCGAGGCGGCCGACCGGCGCCACGTCCCGGTCAGGACTATCCTGGTCACGGTCGGGGTGGTCGTCGCTACCTACCTGGCCGGCAAGCTGATGTACCTGCTGCGGGACATCGTGCTGCTGATGCTCGTGGCGGGATTCGCCGCGATGTTGCTCAACCCGGTCGTGGCCAAAGTGCAGCGGCGGGTCCCGCGCCGGGGCCTCGCGGTGACGATCGTCACGCTCTGGGCCGCGCTGGTCTTCATCGGCCTGGCCGCGGCGTTCGGCGTCCCGCTGGTGAACGGGATCACCCACCTGACGGACCGGCTGCCCAGCTACATCGTCAGCGCGCAGCACGGCAGGGGCTGGATCGGCCACCTCGTGGCCAAGTACCACATCCAGGCCTGGGTGCAGCGGAACACGCCCAAGCTGGTCGGCTACGCCCAGTCGCTCAGCAAGCCAGCCCTGACCCTCGGCAAGGGCGCGGTCTCCCTGCTGGTCGAGCTGTTCACGATCTTCGTCCTGGTCCTGCTCCTGCTCCTTGAGGGCCCGAAGATGTGGAGCTGGACGCTCGGCCAGATGACCCCGGGCCGCAAGGCCACGGTCACCCGGATAGCGGCCGACGTCAGCCAGAAGGTCACCGGGTACATGTTCGGTAACCTGCTGACCTCGCTCATCGCCGGGACGGTGGTATTCGTGACGCTGCTGATCCTCGGCGTGCCGTTCCCGTTGCTGTGGGGGCTGTGGGTGGCCCTAGTGGACTTCCTCCCGATGGTCGGCGGGGCCCTGGCCGGCATCCCCACCGTCTTGTTCGCGTTCATCGCCCGGGGCCTCATCGCGGGCATCGTCACCGCGGTCGTCTTCGCCGTCTACACCCAGATCGAGAACCACGTCCTGAACCCGGTGGTCATGAGCAAGACGGTGCGGATCAGCCCGCTGCTCGTATTCATCGCGGTGCTGGTCGGCGCCTCGGTCGGCAGCCTGATCGGCGGCATATTCGGCGGTTTCGTCGCGGCGCTGCTGGCCATCCCGACGGCCGGCGCGCTGCAGGTGCTGGTCAAGGAGGTCTGGCAGGCCACCGCCCCGGACCAGCCCAAGGAATCACCTCCTCGATGATCCGGAACGGTGGCCGTGGGGGAATGATGAGGCCATGCTCGTGGTGGTCACCGTGCAGGGCAAGATCCGGCCACAGCCGATAGGTCAGGGGTGTCTGCTGTGGCGGCAATAGTACCGTCGCCAGCCTCGTCGGCCAGGTCCTCGGCGCCGGCGCATAGCCGCAGAGCCCGGCTGTCCTTGCGGACAGCTGTGTGAAGCCAGCAAACGAATGACATCCATTCCGCGATGAGCCAGGCTGTCATGGTCGAGGTGGCGGCCCTCATCAGCTGGGCGTGACACTCCCACGGCGGCGTCAGGGTGGCTCCCGGGCACGCACCACGGTCCGTTCGGATCAATAGCTTTCTATCCCGAACGGACCTGGGTGCTAGCCGCCGGATCCCACCCGGCGGACTTGACGTCCTGTGTTAGCTCGGACGCGATGAGCAGCGATATCGCCTCGATCAGGGCCAGGTGGGTGAACGCCTGCGGGAAGTTCCCGAGGTGCTCGCCGGTTGTGGTGTCGATCTCCTCTGCGTAGAGCAGAAGCGGCCCGGCGAATGACAGCAGCTTCTGGCAGAGCGCTCGTGCGCGGTCCGTCTGGCCGATCAGCGCCAGCGCCGACACCAGCCAGAACGAGCAGATGGTGAACGTTCCCTCCTCGCTGGAGAACCCGGTGTCGGTTCCTTCGACCCGATACCGCAGGACCAGGTCGTCCTTGGTCAGCTCGTCGGCAATGGCCAGGACGGTCGCTCTCATGCGCTTGTCGCTGGGAGGCAGGAACCCCATGAGCACAAGCAGCAGCAGCGAGGCGTCCAGATCGTCGGTCTCGTAATGCTGGCGGAACACGCCCCGGTCGGACACGCCCTTCTCGAGCACCTCGGCCCCGATCTCGTCGGCGCCCGCCTGCCGCCGGTGAGCTCGAGCGCTCCAGGACGTCGAGCAGGCGCTCGCGCCCGGTGACCTGGTCCAGCGCTATGAGTGGCTGTTCGCGAGGCAGCTCCCGGAGTCGGGCGACAACCGGCGGTTCAGCGATCCCGGTTACGAGACTGCCTTGCGGGAGCGGCGCAACGCGGCGGTCGCTGAAGTCGAGAGACGCGGACTTGACGCCCTGCACGGACTCGCGTCCGATGCTGTCGGTGCGCGGATTGTCAGCGGGTGCCTGGCTACTGCGGCGGGCGACAAATACCGCACCGACCTCGTCGCGATGATCCCGGCAGCGACTCCGGCCGACGAAGGGCTGGCCGAGGGCTGGGTCGCGCCGGTTCCAGGATGAGGGCTGGACGTGGCTGGACGGGCTCCTCGCGGAGGAACCGACCCCCGAGCAGGCGGCCGTGGCGCCGCTCGCATCACGGGATTACCCGAAGGCCATGGCAGGTCGCCGACAGTCGCGGGACACCCGTCGCGGAGGCGTTCTGGCGGTATTTCTCGATCGGTGGCCCGGGGCCCGGCTTAGAACTCCTAATAAAGTGGCATGCTGGCCAGTCGGCGCCAGCAGATGATGCCGCAGGCGAGGCTGAGGAAGGCCTCGTGGATGTCGTCGCGGATCTCCCAGCGGGTGCGCAGCCGGCGGAACCAGTGCAGCAAGGCGAAACTCTGCTCCACGACCCGGCGGTGCACGCCCAGCCCGGAACCATGCTCGGTGCCACGGCGGGCGATCACCGGCTTGATCCCCGCAGCCCGGACCTGCCTGCGGTATTTGTCGTGGTCATAGCCGCGGCCGGCGTAGACCTGATCCGGGCACCGGCGGGGCCGGCCGCGCCGTCCGCGGACCGGCGGGATGGCCGCGATCAGGGGCACGAGCTGGGTGACGTCGTTGCGGTTCCCGCTGGTCAGCGAGATCGCCAGCGGGATCCCGTGCGCTTCGGTGATCAGATGGTGCGTGGAGCCGGGCCGGGCACGATCGACCGGGCTCGGGCCGGTTTTGGGCCGCCCTTCATCGCCCGCACACGCGAGCCGCTGGTCACCGCCCGCGACCAGTCCAGTGCCCCGGCGGCGTGCAGCTCAGCCAGCAGCGACTCATGCAGCCGCTGCCAGACACCGGCCTCGTGCCAGTCCCGCAGCCGAAGCCAGCAGGTCATCCCCGAGCCAAACCACAGCTCCTGTGGCAAGAACTCCCACGGAATGCCCGTGTACAGGACAAACAAGATGCCACACAGGACCTTGCGGTCATTCAGCCGCTTGCGTGGTTTCGTGATCAGGCCATTGTTCAACGTCGCGACGGAGGCCGCGGGCGGCGGTGCATCCACGCAGGCGGGGCGGTGCGTCTGTGCGGCCAGGCGGCCAGGTGAAACGATCGTGCCGTGACGGCACCGCCAGGCGAGATCGAGGTCGAGGATCAGCTGGAGCGCCGCATCCGCAAGCCGGTCGACCTGCTGCGCTGCGTCTTGTCCTGCATCGGGATCGTCGCACTGGCGGTGGCCGGCATCGCCGCCAGCGCCACCACGTCCGGCGTGGAGACCGACATCGTGGGCGCGAGCCGCCGGCTGCCGCACGCACTGCTCGTCGTGGCCCCCCCGCTGGCGCTGTTCGCCCTGCTCATCCTGCCGGTGGCCATGGCCGTCCAGTTGCTCGTCCGGCGCCAGTTCCGGCGGCTCGCCGAGGCGGCGGCCACCGGCGTCCTGGCCGCGGCCGTGACTGCGGTGGCCAACGACCTGCTCACGCGGCCCACTGCCAGCCGGCTCTACGACGCGATCATCATGGCCCGTCCCGGCACCAGCCACGCCGCGGCGCTCGACCCTTACCTGGCGGGCCTGGTCGCCTACGCCACCATGGTCGGCCTGGTCGGCCGGCCGTACTGGCGGAACGCCCTGTGGGCGGCGATCGCCGTGTACGCGATCGTGCACGTGGGAGCGTTGCACACCACCGTGCTGACCTTGCTGATCACGGTGATCGGAGGCCGTGCGATCGGCCTCGCCGTCCGGTACGCCGCGGGCTCCGCGTCGCAGCGGCCGGGCGCCCTGGAGATCGCCGGCGCGCTGGGCGCCGCCGGCCTGCCGGTGACCGCGATACGGCGGGTCCGCCGCCAGAGGCCCCGCGAGGGAAACCCCTCGCGCCACTACGCGGTCACGGAGCCCAACGATGGCCGGCTGGACGTCGTCGCGTACGACCGGGACCAGCAAGCGGCGGGCGCCGTCTATCGGCTGTACCGGCGGTTGTGGGTGCTCGGGCAGGTGTCACGCAACGGCCCGCTGTCGGTGGAGCACGCGGTCGAGCGCCGGGCCCTGCTGTCCTACGCGGCCGAGGACGCGGGCGCGCCCACGCCGCGGCTGCGCGCCGTGGTCCGGGTCGGTCCCGAAGCCTCCGTGCTGGCCTATGAGCACCACGAGGGGACGACGCTGGCCCAGCGGAATGCCGACTGCAGCGACGCCGAGCTCAGCCAGATATGGGACGCGGTCGGCCGGCTGCACGCCCACAAGGTCACGCACCGGGGCCTGACCGCGGATCGCATCCTGCTCACCGACGACGGCCAGGCCATGCTGCTCGACCCGGGCGACGGCGACGTGGCAGCCAGCGACCTGCAGATCCGCCTGGACGTGGCCCAGCTCATCGCCGAACTCGCCCTCGTCGTCGGGCCGGACCGTGCCGCCGGCCTGGCGGTGGCGAAGCTGAGCGCGGACGACCTGGTGGCGGTGGTGTCGCTGCTGCAGCCGGTCGCGCTGGCCCGCCCGACCCGCAAAGCGCTGCGCCGCCGCCGCGACGTGCTGCCCGCGCTGCGCACCCGGCTGCTCGCGGCGGTGCCGGGCGGCGAGGTCCCCCCGGCCCGGCTGGAGCGCATCCGGCCACGCACCCTGCTGACGCTGGTCGCCAGCGTCGCCGCCGTCTACCTGCTGGCCGGCGAGCTGGAGCGGGCCAGCCTCGGGAGCGTGCTGCACAAGGCGGACTGGCGCTGGACCATCGCCGCGCTGGCCCTGTCGGCGGCCACCTACGCCGCCGCCACCGAGGCACTGATCGGGTTCGTCCCCGGCTGGCTGAGCTTCCGCTGCACGCTGCTCGCCCAGCTGGCCAGCTCCTTCGTCACGCTGGTGACCCCCGCCGCGGTCGGCGGGGCCACGCTGAACATCAGGTACCTGCAGCGCCAGAAGATCCCCGCGGCGGCCGCGGCGGCCAGCGTAGGCGTGGCCCAGGTGGTCGCGTTCGTCCTGCACGTCCTGCTGATCCTCGTGTTCACCGCGATCGCCGGCAGCACGGCCAGCGAACCGATCCACCCGCCGCGGTGGGCCTGGTTCGTGCTGGCCGGCCTGGTCCTCATCGCGCTCGTGATGCTGGCCATCCCCGCCGGGCGGCGGATGCTGCGCGCCCGCCTGTCGCCGATGCTGGGCCAGGTGATGCCGCGGCTGCTCCAGGTCGCGCAGCACCCGGCCAAGCTCGCCCAGGGCATCGGCGGCACGCTGCTGCTCAGCTTCTGTTACATCCTCTGCCTCGCCGCCTGCGTGGCGGCGTTCAGCCGATCGGTGCCGATCGCGAAAATCGGCCTGGTGTACCTGACCGGCAGCGCCATCGGCTCGATCATCCCCACCCCCGGCGGTATCGGCGCGGTGGAAGCGGCCCTGACCGCCGGGCTTACCGCCGCGGGCGTGCCGGGCGCGGTCGCGGCCAGCGCGGTGCTGCTGTTCCGGCTGCTGACATTCTGGCTTCCCATCCCGTTCGGCTCGGGCGCCCTGAAGTATCTCGAGCGCGAGCAGGCCCTGTGAGTTCCGCCGACCGGGAGATAGCGTGGAACGACGACGTTAGCCGCGGAAGCTCGTCGAGGAGGCATTAGCCTCGATCTTCCGTGCGCCCAGCAGAGCAGGAGGTGACACCGTGACGTAATGCCATGGTGGATCTTCGTGTTCGTAAGCTCGTCGTCGCCTGCCGGTGAAAGTCCGGTCCGGGTAGCTGCCAGGAGGCCCGGTAGCAGGCTGGCGGCGTCGGGGGGAAACGCCCGGCGTCGGAGCCCAGCGTCAAAAGCCCTGCATGGGGGAGCGACGATGCGGTCCGTAGCATGACGCGAAGCCTGCGGCGTCGTTAGAGGTCCCGTCGGACTGCCGTTAGCCGTCGCGGTCAGCGCCGCGAACACCCACGACAGCGCGGCGCTGCGCCCGCTGATCCGGGGCGTGCCCGCGATCCGGCCCCGGCGCGGGCCGCGCCGCAGGCGTCCCGCCAAGCTCCGCGCGGACAAGGGATATGACTTCGATATCCACCGGGCCTGGCTGCGCGAACGGGGGCATCACCCCGCGGATCGCGCGGCGCGGCATCGAGACCGGCGAGCGCCTGGGCCGGCACCGGTGGAAATCGAGCCGGTGTGGTTTGGGAAGACCGGAGGAACTGCCGTAACAGATCCCGGGAACAGTGAGACCGTTAGAGCGCGTCTCATATGGGGAGCTTCTTGAAGCAGGTGAGGGCGGCGGCGAGGCTGAGAAAGGCGCCGTACAGGTGGGCGTGGCGTTCGTAGCGGATGGTCAGCCGGCGGTAGCCAGTAAGCCAGGCGATGGTGCGAGCCTGCGCCACGGCACACGGCCCGCCAGCAGGAAGTGCATCGTCTACCAGGCGAACGGCGTCATGATAGCGACGGTGACGAGCGGCGCCAGCCAGCCGCCAGCAGCGCTGCTCAGCGGCCTCTCGGCCACGCTGTCGAAGGCCACCGCAAGACACAATACGACGATCCAAGCCAGCAAGCGGAACAGGTCTCGCAGGCCCCGGTGAGCTTGGTGGAAGACCTTCTCGTAGATCTGCTGCAGGGAGCTTGCCACGGCTAGAAGCCCGGCAGTGACGAAGACCAGGCTGGTGACGGTCGCGGGGTTCAACGAGGCCGGTGCGGAGCTAAACAGGTGGTCCACGATTCCCGCGGCCCGGCGATCCAGGCCCATGCGCAGGGAAATGTCATCATCGACACGCTGGCTGGCGAATGCGTTCAGCAAGATGACGAACGGGAACACCGAAACCAGCAAACCCGCGCCGAACAGAATGGCCTGGCCGGCAAAGTCGAGCTCCCTCAGCTGCCTGACGAAGCTTTGCGCCACAGATCCTTCGAACCAGTTTCGCGCCGCTGACAGCGCTTTGCGCCTGCAGGACGCGATGGCGGTGTTTCCCGCCGAGCGGCAGGTTGACGATCCTGACGGCCGGGCTGCACCATCACGCTGCTCTCTTCCGACACCTCGTCATCGAACTACCCAGAAATCGGGCCTTGCTGGGCTCGCGGAAGTTGAAGCTGGCCGGACGCGCGGAGCCCTTGGCGAAGTCGTGGCCGTAGCGGCGTGCAGGGCGGCCGGCCAGTCCATGGTGGGCTTCGGCTCGGCAGGGTGCGGTGACTCGGAGCCGCTATCGTGGAGCGAAACAAGGGCCTTCAGAGGTACGAACTTCGGGAGACGCGCCTGCCCCCCGGCCGGGACCTCAGAGACTACGGCTCAGCGCCGCTGCCCGGAAGACAGTCAAGGGGCTCGTTCTCCCCGTGGCCCCTCGCCGCGGCCATCCTGGGGGCCCCGAGGGAGAAGCTCACATGGACTGCGGCAGCTCGACTCGGTAACGAGCGCCTGGCGGAGAGGCGGGATCCGGTGAGAAGCGGCTATGCACGCGTAACCACCGAGGCTGACCTGTTCGGCAGGGCCAGGGAATGGTCGGTCAGGACGATCATCTTCGACGTGGAACCGCTGGTCACGTACTGGGATAGCGGCCAGAAGTCCCTGGACTGGGGAGTGGCGCGTATCCTCGGTGAGGTCAATGCGGTCCCGTCGGTGCGCGTGGTGGTCTTTGCGACCAACTCGGCCCGTCGCCCTACCGCCCTCCCGGCCTGTGACGGCATCCAGGTCAGGTACCTGGCACAGGCCGACAAGCCGCTGCGGACCGCGCCGTATCATGATCTGCCCAGGCCGGGCGCCGTGGCAGGTGATCAGCTCCCCACTGACGGGATACTCGCTTATCGCCTCAGATTTTCGTTCCTGCACTACATGCCGCGGCTGACCGGTGTTCCGCTCGGGCCGGACCTTATGCACCGCTGGGGCGAGCTGGTGCGTCCGATGCTGTTCCGGCGGCCAGCCTCGCCACCCGATCGCGACGGGCCCGGCTCATTACGGCTGTGCCCGGGTGACCGCGGGCTGGTCGCGCCTGGTCAGCCGGGCGCTTGCCGTGCCGGAACGGGCTGGGCAGCTGCCAGGAGGCGGCGGTGACGATCGAGGTCGCGGCCCATTGCTCGGCGATCTCGTGAAGCTCCTTGCGCGGCAGGGTCCCGCCGCCGAACCATTCAGGGATGACACGGACGCGCGGGCGATCCAGCCGTTTGGCAACGTGGGGTTAGCCGGTCTCTTTGTCGATCACCGCCGCGTCAACCTCGCCGATCACCGTGTCCTTGTGCAGCTACTCGATGGCATCCAGGTCTGTGCGGTGCCGTACGGCGTCTATGACCTGACCGCGAACGCCGGCTGGGTGTCCGTCGGCACCGACCATGACACCGCTGCCTTCGCCGTCGAGTCGGTCCGCCGCACCGGGAGCGGCCAGCCGCGGGCGGTGGCCGCGGCGCTTGTCCAGGCTCGTCTCCCGCTGCTGGTCATACAGGCTCATCAGCGCGGCGATCAGGGCGTCCCATTCGTGGGCCGGCAGCCCGGTCAGCGCCGGGTGGGCCAGCCAGGCCAGGCCGGGACCGGGCCGGCCGGACGGATCGGGGGCGCCGGCGGCCTGGTCGTATGCCTCGGGACGGAGGGTGTAGTTCCAGTCGCCGTGCCAGTCGTGGCGGGTCAGCGGCAGAGCGCGTCCTTCTTGACGTCGCGTGCGTTCTGCGTGGACGTCAAAGCCTGATGGCATTCTGGATTGCGGACACGCCCGGGATGCTGGCCGGACAGGGCAATGTCTTCAACGCGCTCAACGATGCGGATGCCGTTGCGGGCCGCGTAGGTGTCCTGCTCGTGTGCCTGGAGTTCCGGGCTGATCATCTCTTCGCGCTTGGTGGAGACACGGGTGTAGGCAACGGCTTCGATAGGGCCTTCACCTGCGCGCTTCGCTGCCGGCACGGACACCTCCCACATGGTGTGTCTACCAATGTGGGCGCCATCTTCCGGTCCGCGGCCGCCCTCGGGATCGGCGCGGTCGTCTTGTCGCCGCGGTGCGCCGACCCGCTGTACCGGCGGTCGGTGAAGGTGTCGATGGGGGCCGTATTCGCCATCCCGTACGCGCGCCTCACGGACTGGTACGGAGGGCTCGCGGCCGTGCGCGCGGCGGGCTTCCGGCTGCTGGCCCTGACGCCGGACCCGTCGGCGGTGCCGATCGGCGCACTCCGGCCGGGGATGCGGGCCGCGCTGATGCTGGGCGCCGAGGGCGACGGCCTGTCCTCGCGCTGGGTTCATGAGGCGGACGAGGCGGTCTGCATCCCGATGGATCCGGCCGCCCGGTCGGCTGGGGTGGACTCGCTGAACGTCGTGGCGGCCGCCGCGATCGCCTGCTACTGCCTCGCCGCCCGGCCCGCCGCGTAGCCTGCCCGCGGTCGCCGGCACATCCCGGCCGGATCTGGCGCTCATTCTCCCCGGCCCGCATATCCGGGCATATGCGCGGTGCCCGGATATACCCGGCCGGTCCCGGCCGCATATGCGGCGGCCCCGAAGTGGCGCACTTCGGGGCCGGAACAAAGAGCCGCTGTATGGAGCCAGCGTGAAGAATACCGCCAGCGTCTTCTGGAGCAGTTCATGCGCCCGCGCCGGGCTGGGCCCGGGCGGGGCCGGGCGACCGGGCGACCGGGCTACCGGGCCTACGGTGCGATCATCTTCGGCTGGTTGAAGAACGCCGACGACTCCCGCCGCCATAGCATGATCACCGCACCGAGCCCGACGAGCCAGGTCACGATGGCGAAGACCGCTGAGATGGCGTTGGCCGACCGGGCGAAGACGCCGAGCAGATCCAGGGTGTCGATGCCGAAGAACACGGTGCCCAGGATCCGCGCCCAGTTCCGGCCCTTGAGGTTCATCCGCGCCATCCAGATCCACAGCCCGACGCCGATGATGCCGACCACGACGATGAGCGCGATCGAGCCCGCGACCAGAGAATTGATGTGGGAGGCGGTGTAGGACGGGTGGTCCTTCTGCAGCGTGTGCTTGAGGCTGCCGAGCGTGGCCAGGCCGAGGATGAAGCTGATCGCGCTGATCACCGCCCCGGCGTACATGAGCCGGACCGCGGTCTGCACGGACACCGGCGGCGCCTGCCGCGGGGCGGGCTCCGGTGCCTGCCCGCCGGCGGTGGACGGGTAATTCTCGTACATGCTGGCTCCTCGCGTGCGCGTGGGCACAGCATACCGGGGGCCCGCGCGCCACTTGCCCCGTTGATGACGCACTGAAGCCTAATAGCCGCGCGCCGCCGTCGCCAGAACCCGGGCGCCGCGCGGATACCGATATTCACAGGATATTTCACGGGCCGGCGCGGTCATGCCGTAATGTGCTCTGGAACAGGTGACCGGAATGTAAAGGCGAGAGGTCGTGTAATTGCGGCCGACGGCGGTACCATGCCGTGCACACCTTGCAGCCGCAAGGGATGGTGCACGTGCATATTCGCGTGTACGCAGCTTAACGTGGGGTGGTGAGCAGGGATGTCGGCGTGGGGGAGCGCCCGACGGTGCCTGGCTAGGGGTGGTTACGGGGCGCGGGGGTGATTCCCGGCCATCCCGGCAGCGGCCCGACCGTCCTGCGGATCCTGCTCGGATCACAGCTCCGCAAGCTGCGCGAGGCCCGGGGCATATCACGGGACGACGCCGGTTACCGGATCCGCGCGTCCGGTTCCAAGATCAGCCGCCTCGAGCTCGGCCGGGTCAGCTTCAAAGAGCGCGACGTGGTCGACCTGCTCGAGCTGTACGGCGTCACGGACGAGACCGAGCGCAGCCAGCTCGTCGCGCTGGCCCGCGAGGCGAACTCGCCCGCATGGTGGCAGAAGTACTCTGACGTCGTCCCCGACTGGTTCCAGATCTACGTGGGGCTGGAAGAGGCCGCCGAGCTGATCCGGGTGTATGAGGTGCAGTTCGTGCCGGGCCTGCTGCAGACCGAGGATTACGCCCGGGCCGTGGTCCGGCAGGGCCAGCCCGCCGCGCCCGCCGACGAGGTGGACCGCCGGGTCGCCTTGCGCACGCGGCGCCAGCAGATGCTCAGCCGGCCCAGCCCGCCGCGGCTGTGGGCGGTGGTGGACGAGGGCGCGCTGCGCCGGCCGATGGGCGGCCGGGAGGTGATGCACGGCCAGGTCGAGCGCCTGATGGCCGCGACCAAGGAGCCGAACGTCACGCTCCAGGTGCTGCCGTTTACCTTCGGCGGCCACGCGGCCGAGGGCGGCGCGTTCACGATCATGCGGTTTCCCGAGGCCGACATGGGCGACATCGTCTACATCGAGCAGCTCACCGGTGCGCTGTACCTTGACAAGCAGGAAGACGTGGAACGGTACAGCGAGGTCATGGAGCGGCTGAGCGTCAAGGCGACCTCACCGGACCGCACGCAGGACATCCTGGCCGCGATCCTGAAGGAACTATGAGATGACGACGGCACGCGGCCCGGGCCAGCCGTACAACGGGATCCCGGCTGGCGAGCTGACCGGCGTCCGCTGGCGGCCGACCACCTCCGACGGCACCGGGGTCGAGCTGGCACGGCTGCCCGATGGCGGCGTGGCCGTCCGGAACGCCAGCGACCCCGGCGGCCCGGCGCTGATCTATACCAAGGCCGAGATCGAGGCGCTCATCGGCGGCGCGGCCGACGGCGACTTCGACGACCTGCTGGCCTAGCAGGCGCCCCGGTTTCGCGTGTCCGCCCGCGGGCGGCCTAGAGTGCCATCGATGAGCCATGGCCAGAGCGCCGGATCCCCGGCCGCCAAACCCCCGGCCGCCGGGACCGCCGCGGCCGGGGCCAGCCCGGATTCCATACCAGACGCGGGCGCGGCCGCCGCAGCACCAACCGCGGCCGCGGCCGCCACGGCATCAAACGCGAGCGCAGTCGCCAGCGGGCCGCCCGGCCGGGCCGGCGCGTGGTTGCTGCCGACCCGGCGGCTGCTGTACTGGGAGATCTTCTCGGTCTTCGCCGTGTCCCTCGGTGCCAGCGGGCTATACGCGCTGATCCAGCTCATCGGGTCGCTGACCGCCAGGAAGGCGCTCAGCAAGCAGGCGGCGGTACTGAACGGATCGCTCGCCCCCGGGCGGCCCACGCTCGACCTCATCCTCCAGCTCACCGGCACCGCGCTCGCGCTCGCCCCGGTGGCCCTGGCGCTCTACCTGATCGCCCGCGAAGGGGAGACACCCGCGGTGATCGGGCTCGACGGCCGCCACCCGGGCCAGGACCTGCTGCGCGGCGCCGTGCTCGCCGCGCTGATCGGCGGCAGCGGCCTCAGCCTGTACCTGGCCGCCTACCACCTCGGCATCAGCCTCAACGTCGTCGCAGAGGGCCTGCCTGTCGTCTGGTGGCGGATCCCCGTCCTCATCCTCTCCGCCGCCCAGAACGGGCTGCTGGAGGAGACCCTGGTCATCGGCTACCTGCTGCGGCGCCTCGACCAGCTCGGCTGGCGGCCGTCCTGGGCCATCGCGGCCAGCGCCACCCTGCGCGGCTCCTACCACCTGTACCAGGGCTTCGGCGGTTTTATCGGGAATGCGGTGATGGGCGTGATCTTCGCGCTGTGCTACCGCCGCTGGGGCCGGGTCATGCCGCTGGTGATCGCGCACACCCTGATCGACATGGGCGCCTTCATCGGCTATGCCGAACTGCACGGGCACGTGTCCTGGCTGCCCTGAGCGCCGGCCGGCTTCCAGGTTTCTGGATGCTCGGGCTTTCCTGCCGCCCGGGCGGCCCGGCTCGCTTAGTCTTCGGGCATGAGCGAGCGACGGCGGCGCCTTCCAGCGCCCCGGAGGCGAGCGGGAGACACAACATGACCACGCTCGCGCACCTGTGGGATCTGCTGACCGCCACCGGGCCGGCCCTGGCGACCTGGCTGGTGGCCCTCAGCGCCGGGTTCGCCCTCATTCTCGTGCTCAGCCGGCGCGCCTGGCACGTGTCGAGGAACGTGGTCACGCTCGCCCACGAGGGCGGCCACGCCGCCGTCTCCATCGCCACCGGGCGGCGGCTGGACGGCATCCGGCTGCATTCCGACACCTCGGGCGTGACGTCCTCACGGGGAAAATCCCGCGGCGCCGGCCTGATCCTCACCACCGCCGCGGGGTACGTGACCCCCTCGCTGCTGGGGCTGGGGGCGGCCTGGCTGCTGGCCGCGCGGCACGCCACGTTCCTGCTCTGGCTGGTGCTGCTGCTGCTGGCCGCGGCGTTCGTCGCGATCCGGAACGCCTACGGGGTGCTGGCGGTGCTGGCCACCGCGGCCGTCGTGTTCGGCGTGAGCCGGTTCGCCTCGGTCCGCGCCCAGGAGCTGTTCGCCTATCTATCCGCCTGGTTCCTGCTGTTCGGCGGCATCCGGCCGGTCTTCGAGCTGGCGGGCAGGCGGCGCCGGGGCAGGGCGCTCGCCTCGGACGCAGACCAGCTCGCCCTGCTCACCGGCGTGCCGGGCGGGGCGTGGGTGTTCCTGTTCGGCCTGGTGTCGGTGGCGGCGCTGGTCGTGGGCACCGCCTGGATGCTGCCCAGCCTGTCACACTGGCTGCTGGCGGCCCGCGGGCAGCAGTAGGCACACCAGGCATTGCGGGTCGGCCGCATCGAGTGACGGGGAACCGTGATCCCGTTATCCTTCCGCCATGCCGGAGTCCCCCGCCGAGCCCGGATCCCCTGCTGCTGCGGCGCCCGCTCCCGGCGGCGCGTCAGCAGGCGGGGCACCTGGCGCGTCCGTCGGCGGCCTGCGCCGCGCGCTGTCGGCGGGGACGCTGACCTCGGGCGGGATCACGACCTTCTATCTGGAGCGGATCCACCGGCTGAACCCGGCGCTGCACGCGGTCATCACGGTGAATCCGGACGCGGCGGCGGAGGCCCGCGCCAGTGACGCGGTCCGCGCCGCGGGCCGCCCGCGCAGCCCGCTCGAGGGCATCCCGGTCTTGGTCAAGGACAACATCCAGGCCGCGGGCATGCCCACCACCGCGGGCTCGCCCGCGCTGCTGAATGCCCAGGGCACGGACTCCTTTGCGGTGCGCCGCCTGCGTGAGGCCGGCGGCGTGATCATCGGCAAGGCCAACCTGTCGGAGTGGGCGAACTTCCGGTCCACGCACAGCACCAGCGGCTGGTCCACGCTGGGCGGGCAGACCGCCAACCCGTTCGCGCTGGAGCGCAACCCGTCCGGCTCCAGTTCCGGCTCCGCGGCCGGCGTCGCGGCGGGCCTGGCCCCGATCGCCGTGGGCACCGAGACCGACGGCTCGATCGTCTGCCCGGCCAGCGCGTGCGGTGTCGTCGGCATCAAGCCCACGCTCGGCCTGGTGAGCCGGACCGGCATCGTGCCGGTCTCGCCGGCCCAGGACACCGCGGGCCCGATGGCACGCTCGGTGGCCGACGCGGCGGCCCTGCTGAGCGTGCTGGCCGCTGCCGACCCCGACGATCCCGCCTGCGCCGGCGCCCGCCCGTACGCCGAAGGGGACGGCGGCGCTCCCGACTACGCCGGGTTCTGCGACTCCGGGGCGCTGCGGGGCGCCCGGGTGGGGGTGTGGCGTGACGGCTCGGCGGCCGCGGGTGCGGCCACGGCCGCCGTGCTGGACGATGCCGTGACGCGGCTGCGCGAACGCGGCGCGATCGTCATCGACCCGGTGGAACTGCCCGGCGCGGACCGGATCGAGCGGCCGGAATTCGGCGCGCTGCTGCACGAGTTCAAGCACAGCCTCGGCGCGTACCTCGGCGCGCTGCCCGGCAGGCCGCCCCGGACCCTGGCCGAGCTCATCGGCTTCAACCAGCGCAACGCGGGCCTGGTCCTGGCGCGCTTCGGCCAGGAACTGTTCGAGCAGGCGGAAGCGGCCCCTGGCGACCTCGCCGACCCCGGCTACCTGGCGCTGCGCGCCGACGCCGCCCGGCTCGCCCGGGTCGCGGTGGAGACCCCGCTGATCACGCACCGGCTGGATGCGATCGTCGCGCTCACCGCGAGCCCCGCGTGGCTGACTGACTACGCGCTCGGCGACCACGACGTCTTCCACACCTCCGGCCCGGCCGCGGTGGGCGGATACCCGGCGGTCTCCGTGCCGTTCGGCTACGTGTGGGGCCTGCCTGTCGGCGTCTCGTTCGTGGGGCCGCGGTGGAGCGAGCCGCGGCTGATCGCGCTGTCCTACGCCTTCGAGCAGGCCGCCGCGTCGCCGCCGGGCACCCCGGCGCCGCCGCACGTCACCACTGGCCCCCCACCGCACCTGGCCGAAACCCTCTCCCCGTAACCCGTGTGGCGAGGCAAGATAGCCTGGCCACATGGAATCCTGGCCTCGCCCGAGCATCCCCCAGCTGCCCGGACACGGACCGGAGCCGCGGCTCCGGGACACGGCCACCGGCGAGATTCGGCCCGCGGCGGCCGGGCCGGCCGGGGACCCCGCCACCATCTACGCCTGCGGGATCACCCCGTATGACGCTACCCACATCGGGCACGCGGCCACGTTCACCGCGTGGGATCTGCTGATCCGGGCGTGGCTGGACGCCGGGCGCCCGGTGACCTACATCCAGAACGTCACCGACGTGGACGACCCCCTGCTGGAGCGGGCCGAGCGCGACGGCGCGGACTGGCGGCAGCTGGCGGCACGGGAGATCAGCCGTTACCGCAGCGACATGGCGGCGCTGCGGATGATCCCGCCGGCTCACCTGGTCGGGGCCGTGGAGGCCCTGCCGGTCATCGAGCGTTTCGCCGGGCTGCTGGCCGACCGCGGCTCGCTGTATGACCTGGACGGCGACATCTACTTCGCCCGGGAGGCCGACCCCGGTTTCGGGGAGGTGTCCGGGCCGGGCACGACGCCGGACCTCGGGCTGGCGCAGATGGTCGGCCTGTCGGCGGAGCGTGGCGGCGACCCGGACCGGCCCGGTAAGAAGGACCCGCTCGACGTCCTCGTCTGGCGCGCGGCCCGGCCCGGCGAGCCGGCCTGGGACTCACTGTTCGGCCGCGGCCGGCCCGGCTGGCACATCGAGTGCGCGGCCATCGCCACCGACCGCCTCGGTCCTGCCTTCGACGTCCAGGCGGGCGGGTCCGACCTGGTGTTCCCGCACCACGAGATGAGCGCCTCGCACACCCGCGTGGCGTTTGCCGGGGAGGGCGGGCACGTGTTCGCGCGGACGTACGCGCACGCCGGGATGGTCGGCTTCGGCGGGGAGAAGATGTCCAAGTCCCTCGGCAACCTGGTCTTCGTGTCCCGGCTGATCGCCGTCGGCGAGGATCCGATGGCGATCCGGCTGGCGTTGCTCGCCCATCATTATCGCGATGACTGGGAGTGGACCGCCGCGGGCCTGGCCGCCGCGCGTGACCGGCTCGCCCGCTGGCGGTCGGCCGCCGCTGTGGCCCTGGACGGGCTGGCTCCGCGCGGGCCCGGGCCGGCCGCGCCGGCCGCGCTGGCGGGCATCCGCGAACGCCTGGCCGACGACCTGGACGCACCGGGTGCGCTGGCCATCGTGGATCAGTGGGCGGCCAGCGTGCGCGCCGGTGACGGGCCGCGCGCCGGTGACGGGCCGCCCGGCCGGCCGGAAGGCCGCCTCGTCCGGGACGCGGTCGACGCCCTGCTCGGCGTCGCCCTCTGACTGGCCGCCGGGATGTCGCCTGCCCCTCCGCAGGTCCCGCGCGCCGTCCCGGCCGGTGCCCCGGCGGGGGCCCGGCCGGTCACGCCTCGCCCCGGAAGCCCTGCGGCGAAACGATGTCCGCACCCGCGCGTGGCGTCGCGGTTTGGCCCGGCGGGCCGCACCCGTGATATCCCTGGTGATATCGGAGGGAATGCAGCCGCCGGGAGACGATCATGACCGAGGAACCAGCGCAGTCGCTGGCTGAGCAGAACGACGCCGTGGCCCTGCTCGTCCGGGCCGTCAACCAGCTTCCCCCCGACGACCGGGACCGGGTCTTCGCGTGGCTGCTGCGGCTCGGCGGCCGCCATTACAGTCCGGCCGGCGCGGCCATGTGGAGAAGCGGGCCAGGCGGAGCGGGCGTCCTGGGCATCTTCCAGGAGGCGAAATCGGCCGCGGCGCGCCAGCCCGGCGCGGCGCAGCAGATGATCCCGGTCCGCTTTCCCGCCGATCAGCACGCCAAGCTGCGCGACTGGTGCACCGCGCACGGCTTTTCCATGGCTACCGTCATCCGCGGGCTGGTCGCCAAGTTCCTCGACGAGCAGGTCCCGAGTCACAACTGAGCCTGCTCGTCAAGGCCCAATCCGCCGCAGGTGCGTAGCCGGTCACCTGTCCACAGCACCCGCACATCGCCATGGCCCGCACGCGCCCCGCCATCGAGCCTTGCTTCATGACCGCAAACCTCCCCGCGGGCCGCAACCTCCCGCATCCCCGCCAGCCCGGTACCCCGCAGAACCGCCAGCCCGTCACCATCGGCTCCCCGCGCGCCGTCCTCGCTGTCGTCCCGCACCTGCTCGGCTTCGTCCCCGCCAAGAGCCTCATCGTGCTGGGCGCCGGGCCGCCACGCTGCCGGGTCCACCTGACCCTCCGCTTCGACCTCCCCGACCCGCCGGACGCCGCCGCCGCGGGCGCCATCGCTCAGCACGCGGTCGCCGTCCTCACCGGGCAGCGGCAGGCCATGGCGGTGGTCATCGGTTACGGCCCGGGCCACCTGGTCACCCCGCTCGCCGACCGCATGCGCGAGGGCGCCGGGCGGGCCGGCCTCGAACTGCGCGACGTGCTGCGCGTCGAGGACGGCCGCTACTTCTCCTACCTGTGCCGCGAACCCTCCTGCTGCCCGCCCGAGGGTGTCCCCGTGGACCCCGCTGACCCGGCCGCCGCCGCCTTCGCCGCGGCCGGCGTGCCGGTGCTGCCGGACCGCGCGGCCCTGGCCGCCTCGATCGCGCCGCTCGGCGGCCTCACCCGCGAGTCCATGCGGCAGGCCACCCGCCGCGCCGAAGCCCACGCCGTGGACCTGCTCTCCCGCAGCGCCCGCTCGGCCGGCCCGCGCGCGGCGACCCGCCTGGTCACGCTGGAGGGGCTGAGCGCGGTGTCAGGCGCCCTCGCCGCGTTCCGGGGCGGCGGCACGTTCGCCACCGACAATCAGGTCGCCTGGCTGTCGCTGTCGCTGGCCAGCCTGCGGATACGGGACGACGCCTGGGCGCGGATGGACCCGGGCCACCGCACCGCCCACACCCGGCTGTGGACCGACGTCGTCCGGCGCGCCGAACGCGGCTATGTGCCCGCGCCCGCCTCCCTGCTCGCCTTCACCGCCTGGCAGTGCGGCAACGGCGCGCTAGCCAACGTGGCCCTGGATCGTGCCCTGGAGGCCGACCCCGGGTACTCGATGGCGCTGCTGCTGCGCGACACTATCGACGCCGGAGCCCCGCCGTCCCTGGCCCGGCTCCCGATGACGCCGGAAGAGGTCGCGGCCAGCTACGCGGCCGCCGATGAATGGCCCGGGCCGGGCACCGGCGACGCTGGGCACGATTGACGGCGGGGCCGGTCACGGCCGTCCGCCGCGCCCGGCCGGGCCGGGCGAGGCCGGCCACCAGGCGAGACTCCAGATAAACTGCTGAGCTGTTTGCCTGGTATCGGCCTGGGGCCGTGCCGGCGGAAAGGAGAAGCGCATGACCGACGTCGCGCGCCCGGACGCGCCGTCAGCCGCGATGGCTGAGCATCGCGCTGCAGTCGCCCGGCTCCGTCAGGCGTATGCCGCGATCCCGCCTGGCTCGCCGGTTCGCCTCGCGAAGCGCACATCCAACCTGTTCCGGTTCCGTGATCCGCAGCGCGGCCAGGACGGGCGCAGCGCCCCCGGGCTCGACGTGTCCGCCTTCGGCCGCGTGCTGTCGGTCGACCCCGCCGCCCGGGTGGCCGTCGTCGGCGGCATGACCACCTACCAGGACCTGTGCGACGCAACGCTGCCCTACGGCCTGATGCCGCTCGTCGTCCCCCAGCTCAAGACGATCACCCTCGGCGGCGCCGTGAGCGGGCTCGGCATCGAATCCACCTCGCTGAGCAGCGGCATGCCGCACGAATCGGTGCTGGAGATGGAGATCCTCACCGGGGACGGGCGGGTGGTGACGGCTGCACCCGGCAACGCGCACAGTGACCTGTACGCCGGATTCCCCAACTCCTACGGGACGCTGGGGTACGCCCTGTCGCTGACGATCGAGCTGGAGCCGGTCCGGCCGTACGTTCACCTGCGCCACTTCCCGTTCCGCGATGCGGGGGAGTGCATGACCGCCGTCGCGGAGATCGCGGCCGACGGCAGCTACCACGGGCACCGCGCCGACTTCGTGGATGGCGTCGCGTTCGGCCCCGGCGAGCTGTACCTGACCGTCGGCGCCTTCAGCGACGTCGCTCCCTGGTGCAGCGACTACACCGGCCGGAACATCTACTACACCGCCATCCGCGGCCCGCACGAGGACTTCCTCGCCATCCGCGACTACCTGTGGCGGTGGGACACCGACTGGTTCTGGTGCTCGCGGCCGTTCGGGGTGCAGAACCCGTGGATCCGGGCCCTGTGGCCGAGGCGTTACCGGCGCTCCGACGTGTACCGGAGGCTGGTCGCGCTGGACCACCGGCTGGGCCTGACCAGCAGGCTGGGCGAACGCCGCCACAAGCCCGCCCGTGAGGCGGTCATCCAGGACGTGGAGATCCCCGTCGCCCGCGGCGCGGCGTTCCTCGGCTTCTTCGCCGCGGAGGTGGGCATGACCCCGGTCTGGATGTGCCCGCTGCGGCTGCGCGGCGCGCGCACCTGGACGCTGTACCCGCTCAAGCCCGATGAGGTCTACGTCAACTTCGGGTTCTGGGGCACCGTCCCGCTGCCGCCGGGGCGCCCGGACGGCTACCACAACCGGCTGATCGAGGATGAGGTCGGTGCCCTCGGCGGTCACAAGTCCCTGTATTCCACGTCCTTTTACACCGAGGACGACTTCAGCCAGCTCTACAACGTTCCGGCCCACGAGAAGCTGAAGCGCGAATACGACAGTTCCGGGCGGCTGCCCGGCCTGTACGAAAAATGCGTCCGCGGACGCTGACGGGCCCCACGGTCAGATCGACGGAAGCGAGATAAGCATGGCGCTGGCGCAAGTATTCGCGAAAATCGCGGGGCCCGACGCCCCGGTCGAGTTCGTCGCCTACGACGGAAGCCGGGCGGGCGCGGAGGGATCCCCGGTCCGTATCACGGTCCGCTCCCCGGTCGCCGTGTCCTACCTGGCCCAGGCGCCCGGCGCCCTCGGGCTGGCCCGCGCGTACGTGTCCGGGCACCTCGACGTGGACGGGGACATGTACACCGCGCTGGCCCGGATGGCCAAGGCGCAGACACTGAACCTGGACCTGGCCGAGCGGCTCCGGCTGTTCCGCGAGCTCGGCGGTGCCCGCACCCAGTACCCGCGGCTGGCGCCGCCACCGCAGGAGGTCAGCCCCGGCCGCCGGCGGCGCACCGGCCGGCTGCACTCCAAGAACCGTGACGCCAGCGCGATCTCGCACCACTACGACGTGTCCAACCAGTTCTACGAGTGGGTGCTGGGCCCGTCCATGACCTACACCTGCGCCTGCTACCCCACCCCGGACGCGACGCTGGAAGAGGCGCAGGCGTACAAGCACGACCTGGTCGCCCGCAAGATCGGCCTGCGCAGCGGGATGCGGCTGCTCGACGTCGGCTGCGGCTGGGGTGGCATGGTCATGCACGCGGCCCGCGAGTACGGGGTCAAGGCGCTGGGGGTCACCCTGTCGGCCCAGCAGGCCGCGTGGGCCCGGCAGGCGATAGAGAAGGCCGGCCTGTCCGGCCTGGCCGAGGTTCGCCACCTCGACTACCGGGATGTCGCCGAGACCGACTTCGACGCGGTCAGCTCGATCGGCCTGACCGAGCACGTCGGCATGCGGCAGCTCCCGGATTACTTCGCGTTCCTGCTCGGCAAGCTCAGGCCTGAGGGCCGCCTGCTCAACCACTGCATCACCCGGCCGGACAACGACGGCCCCGGTACCCGCAAGGGTGGCTTCATCAACCGCTACGTGTTCCCCGACGGCGAGCTCGAGGGCCCCGGGTACCTCATCTCCCTGATGAACGGGGCCGGCTTCGAGATCCGGCACGAGGAGAACCTCCGCGAGCACTACGCGACGACGCTGGCCGCCTGGTGCGCGAACCTGGACGCGCACTGGACGGAAGCCGTCGCCGAGGTCGGCCAGGGCACGGCCCGGGTGTGGCGCCTCTACATGGCCGGCTGCCGGCTCGGCTTCGAGCGGAACCAGATCCAGCTGCACCAGATGCTGGGCGTGAAGCTGGCCGCTGATGGCGAGTCCGGCATGCCGCTGCGGCCGGACTGGGAGACGCGCCCATCGGCCCGGGAGGGCACCCCCGCCGGGACCGCCGCCGGGGACGGGGCCGGGACCGCGGCCGCGGCGGGCGGCGGCACGCTGCCCCCGGCGCACGACACCGCGGTCCGCTGACTTCCGGGCGTGCCCCGTGCAGGTAGCCGAGCACATCGCCGCGCTGCGGGCCGAGGGCCCGCTGCTGGCCAGCGCAGCGGAGCAGGGCGGGCCAGACGCTGTCGTGCCGGCCTGCCCCGGGTGGCGGATGCGGGACCTGGTCCGGCACGTAGGCAGCGTGCACCGGTGGGCCACCGGCTACGTCGCCGCGCAGCAGACGTCGCCGGCGGGATCGCCGGGCGAAGCTGAGATGCTGCGCGCCGGGCCCCCCGACGACAAGGATCTACCTGGCTGGTTCCTCGACGGTCTCCAGCGCCTGATCGACGCGCTGGAGCGCGCCGATCCCGCGCTGACCTGCTGGACGTTCCTCGCCGCGGCCTCGCCGCTGGCCTTCTGGGCCCGGCGGCAGGCACACGAGACCGCGATCCACCGGGCCGACGCGCGGCTGGCCGCGGGCATCGGCCTGACCCCGTTCCCTCCCGGCCTGGCCCGCGACGGCATCGACGAGCTGATCATGGGCTTCGGCGGCCGCGCGAGCAAGCGCGGCCTGCGCGCCGACCCGCCGTGCTGGCTGGCCGTGCACGCGGCCCCCGGCCCGGCAGCCACCGCACCAGGCCAGCGCGACGCGGGCAGCGTTGGGCCCGGCGACTGGCTGGTGCGCATGGCGCCGGATTCCGCCAGCGTGGCTCGCGGGACCGTCCCGGACGCCGAGGCCGCGACGGTCCCGGAGCGCGGGGGCTGCGCGCTGACGGGCCCGGCGGAGTCCCTTTACCTGCTGCTGTGGAACCGGGGCGGTACCGAGGGCGTGGACCTACGCGGTGATCCCCGCGGGCTGCGCCTCTGGCGCGAGCGCATGCACGTCCGCTGGGCGTGAAGCGGGCGGCCGCGCACCGTCCCGGCCGGCCGCGACACAAGGAATGGCCGGGACGGACGCGGCCCGGGCGGGGCCGCGCCAGTCCGACCAGATGTCCACCGGCTCGGCCGGCCCCGGCGCCAGGGCCGTCGCGTCCGCGACCGCGCCGGCCGCGAAAAGGGCGGCCGCGCACGCCGCCTCGCCCCGGCCCACCGGGGCCCCGGCCGCCGGCCCGCCGCGCGCCGGCGCACCGTCGACGGGCCCGGTATTCCGTGGCCCGGCCGCCACCATCACGCGGCCGCCGGCCGGCCGGACGCCGGCCGCCAGGCCTACCGACGGCACGCCGCATGCGGTGGCCGCGGCGGTGAGCGCCTCGTCAGCGCCCGCGACCATGATCAGGTCAGCGCCGTCGGCGGCCACCCGGAGGGCCTCACCGAAACGCACCGGCGACGTGAGCTGGGTGCACAGCAGCGCCGCAGGATCGTCTCCCGGTGCCAGTTCGCGAGCGGTCACCGTGGACACCAGCCGCCGCCGGGGCGGCGCGAACCGGACCTGGCCCAGCACGCTGCGCAGCGCCGCGGCACACGGCGCCATCGCCGGCGTGTGCAGAGCCTGGCCGCCGTCCACCACCTCGGCCGTGACGCCCAGCGTGGCCGCCCGCCGGATCAGTGCCCGGACGGCCGCGGCGGGCCCGGCCAGCACGTACGAACACGGCCCGTCGAAGGCGGCGATGGCCAGCCCGCACCAGGACGTCAGCATGCGGACCGTCGCCTCATCGGCGGCAACCCGGGCCGTCGCGGTGCGCGGCGCCGCCAGCCCGGAACGCACCGCGCCGTACTGGGCCATCAGGCGCGCCGCCTCCGGCTCGCTCAGGCTGCCGGCCCACACCAGGCCGGCGATCTCACCGAGTCCATGGCCCACGGCGGCGGTCACGCGCACACCGAGCCGCTCCAGCCACCGGGCCACACCGAGTGACCGGGCCAGCACCGCGGCCGCGTTCCCCCCGGCCGTGCCGCTGGTGCCCGCTCCGCCGGGAAACACCAGGACGGCCCGGCCGCCGCCGCCGCAGGCGGCATGCACGCCGCCGTCGCTGACCATCGGGCCGCCGCGCAGCCCCCGCACCAGACGGGCGGCGTGGGCCGCGCGCTCAGCCAGTTCGCCCTGGCTCCGCGCGATCATGCCGACCCGGACCTCCCGGCCGGCCGCGGCTGTTTCACGGGCCAGGTGGCGAGCCAGGTTCCGCAGCTCGCTGTGCGCGATCCGCGGCGCGATCACCGCGATTCGCTCCAGCGTCGCGGCGAGCGATTGGCGGCTGCCGCCGCGCAGCATGAAGACGTCGGTACATTCCGCGGGACGCACACGTCCGGCATAAACCCAAGTGGGCATTCTTCTCCGGCAGCACATAGTGAGCCAGTGACCCTGACGGGCGCATACCGCGCGAGGGGCGGGCAAGGCGCCGCCGGACCCGCCCGGAAGACAGGCTGATCCGCTGCGCGTCGGCCTGACCCATGTTCCTGGCTCGCGGACATTGTTCCGGCCCGGCCTGTCAGCGCGGTGATCGGCTGCCCGGCCATGGCCCTGGCCGCGGGCTCCGTTGCCTGGCCGCCCCCACTGTATTGACCGCGAATATGCGCGGTCAAGCATCAGTAAATGCGAGCGCGATTCTCGTGCCAATCATATCTGGACGGCATAATGCCTTATATGAATGATGCATCGCGGCTTTTCCTGACATGCCGACGGCCGGGAAGGCGCGAGGGCCGTGCCGCCCGCCGCCCGCTCGGACGCCAGCGCTGCCGCTCATGCGCTATCCTCACCCCATGCGTGCCGTCCGGCTGCCCCTTATCTAGCCACGCCGACCCCGAAGCTCCGCCGGCGTGGCCGCCCCTCTTGAGCGAGGGGCCTTTTCATTCACCGGGAGCACCCATCGCGCGGGCCAGGTTCGTGGCCCGGACCGATGACACGCAGGCAGCCGGACCGAACAGGGTGAGGACAGATGACAGCGGCGGACAGCGCCGAGGTGGCGCAGCGCTACGACCCGCGCGAGATCCAGGAAAAGTGGAAGGCCCGCTGGGCGGACCTGGACCCGTTCCGCGCCAGTGACGATCCCGGGGACAGCCGCGAGCATGCCTACCTCCTGGACATGTTCCCCTACCCGTCCGGCGACCTGCACATGGGGCACGCCGAGGCGTACGCGATCGGCGACGCAGTCGCGCGCTACTGGTTCCAGCAGGGCAAGAACGTGCTGCACCCGATCGGCTGGGACGCCTTCGGCCTGCCCGCCGAGAACGCCGCCATCCGGAACAACGCCCACCCCGCGGACTGGACGTACGCCAACATCGAGACGCAGGCCGAATCGCTCAAGCGGTACGGGGTGTCGTTCGACTGGTCCCGCCGCCTGCAGACCTGCGACCCGGACTACTACCGCTGGAACCAGTGGCTGTTCCTGCGGTTCTACGAGCGGGGGCTGGCCTACCGCAAGGACGGCTACGTCAACTGGTGCCCGAAGGACCAGACCGTCCTGGCCAACGAGCAGGTCATCAACGGCCACTGCGAACGCTGCGGCACCGAGGTCATCCGGCGCACGCTGACCCAGTGGTACTTCAGGATCACTTCTTACGCCGACCAGCTGCTGGCCGACGCCGCCGACCTGGAAGGGCACTGGCCGGAGCGCGTGCTGCTGATGCAGCGCAACTGGATCGGCCGCTCCGAGGGTGCCGAGGTGCACTTCGCGATCGAGGGCCGCGACGAGCCGGTCACGGTGTTCACCACCCGTCCCGACACGCTGTACGGGGCAACGTTCTTCGTGGTGGCTGCCGACTCGCCGCTGGCCGAGGAGCTGTGCGACCCGGCCCGGCGGGACGAACTGCATCGCTACGTGACCGAGGTCCGCAAGCTGACCGACATCGAACGGCAGGTCACCGGGCGGGAGAAGACCGGCGTGTTCCTGGGCGTGCACGCGGTCAACCCCGTCAACGACGAGCTGATCCCCGTCTGGGCGGCCGACTATGTGCTGCCTGACTACGGGACCGGCGCGATCATGGCGGTACCCGCGCATGATCAGCGCGACCTGGACTTCGCCCGCGCCCGCGGGCTGCCGGTACGCCTCGTGGTGCAGACCGATCGGCCCGACCCGGCCGAGACCGGCATCGCCACGGCCGGCGACGGCAGGCTGGTCAATTCCGGTCCACTGGACGGGCTCGGCAAGGCCGAGGCGATCGCGGCCATCATCGCGATGCTGGCCGGCAAGGGCCTGGGCAAGGCCGCGGTCAACTACCGGCTGCGGGACTGGCTGGTCTCCCGGCAGCGGTTCTGGGGGACGCCGATCCCGGTCATTCACTGCCCGTCCTGCGGTGAGGTCCCGGTACCCGAGGATGACCTGCCGGTCGTCCTGCCCGACCTGCGCGGGCGGGACCTCGCCCCCAAGGGCGTGTCGCCGCTGGCCGCCGCCGCCGGCTGGGTGAACGTGGACTGCCCGAAGTGCGGCGGCCCGGCCAGGCGGGACACCGACACCATGGACACGTTCGTCGACTCGTCCTGGTACTTCCTGCGGTACTGCTCACCCGGGTACACGGACGGCCCGTTCAGCCCCGCGGACGTGCGCCGCTGGGCGCCGATCGACCTGTACGTCGGCGGCGTCGAGCATGCGATCCTGCACCTGCTCTACAGCCGGTTCTTCGTGAAGGTCCTGCATGACATGGGCCTGACCGGCTTCAGCGAGCCGTTCACCCGGCTGCTGAACCAGGGCCAGGTCATCAACGGCGGCAAGGCGATGTCGAAATCCCTGGGCAACGGTGTCGACCTGGGGCAGCAACTGGGCGCGCACGGGGTGGACGCGATCCGGCTCACCATGATCTTCGCCAGCCCGCCGGAGGACGACATCGACTGGGCTGACGTGCGCCCCCAGGCGATGGTGAAGTTCCTGGGACGGGCCTGGCGGCTCGCCGCCGACGTCGCGGCGGCCGGGGCGGCGGCCCCGGCCGGTCCCGGGGGACCAGGCGCCGGCGACCAGGCCCTGCGCCGCGTCACCCACCACACCATCGAGGACGTCACCCGGCTGGTGGACGCCTTTCGGCTGAACGTGGCCGTGGCGCGGCTGATGGAGCTGGTGACGGCCGCGCGCCGGGCCATCGACTCGGGGCCGGGCGCGGCTGACCCCGCGGTCCGCGAAGCGGCGGACGTCCTGGCCGTGCTGCTGTCACTGTTCGCCCCCTACACGGCCGAGGAGTGCTGGGAACTGCTGGGGCACGAGCCCTCGGTGGCCAAGGCCGGATGGCCGGCCGCCGATCCCGCCCTGCTCGTCACCGGGTCGGTCACCTGCGTCGTTCAGGTGAACGGGAAGGTCCGGGACCGGATCGAGGTCACCCCGGACATCGGCGAGGATGACCTGCGCGAGGTGGCCCTGGCCGCCCCCGGTGTGCTGCGCGCGCTGGCGGGCCAGTCCATCCGGAAGGTCGTCGTGCGCGCGCCCAAACTGGTCAACGTCGTCGTCGGCTGAGGCCCGGGCCAGCAGGCCAGCCGGGCCAGGCGGGCCGGCCGCCGGGCACACCCGGCGGCGACGCGGGCCCGCGGCGGCTAGACGCGCCGGAGGACGGCCACGACCTTGCCCAGGATGGTGGCCTCATCACCAAGGATCGGGGCATAGAGCGGGTTGTGCGGGATCAGCCAGACGTGGCCGTCGCTCTTCTTGAAGGTCTTGACGGTCGCCTCGTCCTCGGGCCCCTCGCCCTCGACCATGGCCGCGACGATCTCGCCGTTCTCCGCGGTGGGCTGGGAGCGGACCACCACCCAGTCCCCGTCGGTGATGGCGGCGTTGATCATCGAGTCACCGCTGACCTTCAGCAGAAAGTGCTCCCCCTCGCCGACGAGCTGCTTCGGCAGCGGGAAGATGTCCTCCACGCGCTGCTCGGCGATGATGGGGCCGCCCGCGGCGATCCGCCCAACCAGGGGCACGTACGCCGCTTCCTGTGACGGGATGTCAAATGCGGGGCCGGCCGGGGCGGCCGCGGCGGGTTCGTCCTCGTCCTGTTCGAATTCGGGACGGACGGCCGGGTGGCCGGGCAGCCTGACCTCGACGGTCCGCGGGCGGCCCGCGTCGCGGTGCAGATAGCCCTTCGCCTGAAGTGTCGAAAGCTGGTACGAGACGCTTGAGGTGCTTGTCAGCCCGACCGCCTCGCCAATTTCCCGCATTGACGGCGGATAGCCGCGCTTTTGCACCGAATCGCGGATTACCTGGAGCACCTTTCGCTGCCGCCAGGTGAGGACGTGACCTGGCTCCGGCTTGTCCGGCGTCACCGTGACAGGAGGCGGAACGCTGCCCTTCGGCTTGCGTCCCGGCTTTCCCTTGGGGCGCGGAGCGTCGCCGACGGCCCCGGCCGCCCCCTTTGCGGTGTTATCCGTCCTGCCGTTGTCCATCGAGCGACCTTCCCGATCCGGTTATCCCTATCTGCTGCTGAGGGTAGCGGCTGCGCTCCGCGATCTCAAACATCTGTTCGACGTGTCGCCGGAATGTCGGACGCGCCGGGTACAAAGATGTCGTAGGTTCGTTCGATCGAACTGGCATACGATCGAACGACAGTATTCGAATGAACGTTTGAAGGAGGTCGGCATGAGCGCTCTGCCCGCAGAGGTGCCGCCGTCGGGGGCTCCCGCGGCCAGACCGGAGATCGGGCGGCGGGGGCGGTCCACGACGGCCGGCGCGCCGGCCCGGCCGCTGGTCCACCCGCTCTTCCCGGGCAAGAGGCTGGTGCTGCCGGACGGGGACTGTATCTTCCCGGGCGGCGGGGACCACTTCTCAGCCCAGGCGGCGCCGCGCACCCGGCGGCTGCCCGCCCGCCCCGCCGATGGCCGTCCCGTGGCCGGCCGTCACCCCGTCCCGGGCCCCCGCTTGGCGCGGGCCGGTGACGGGACGCCGGATGGCCGGCTGGCCGGGCCCGGCCGCTCGGCGGCCGTCCGCGCCGGGGAGGCCGTCTCGCCCGGCCGGCTGCGGCTGACCAGGCGCGGCCGGATCGTGGTCGCGGCCCTGGCGGCGCTCGGGGCCTGCGGCCTGTTTGTGGCGGGCGCCAGCGCCGCGCAGGCCAGTGGCCCCGCCGGGCGCGGCGCGGCGCGGCAAGTCATCGTCCAGCCTGGTGACACGCTGTGGTCCATCGCCCAGCGCGCCGCCCCGGACGCCGACGCGCGGGCCGTCGTGCAGCAGATCCTCCAGGCCAACCGGCTGGCCACCGCCAGCATCACGGCCGGCCAGCGCCTGTGGATGCCGCGCGGCTAGCCTCCTCCGCGCCGCGCGGCGGGCACGACGACTCCGGCCGCGCCGCGGCGGGGCTGGCGGGCCGGCAGGTGGCGCCGCGACACGCCGGCGGGACGCCGGGCTCCCGTGGGGCGTGAGATTTCACGGCGCACTGGCCGGATACTTGCGACGAGTGGGCGGGGTGGTCTACGGTAACCACAACATCTAGTAGTTACATCGATGTGTTTCATCCAGTACTTGTAGATCACGCGATGTGAGCGGGTCTGCTGGAGAGGAGGTGTGATCGCGTGCACTGCCCCTTCTGCAGGCATCCGGACAGCCGGGTGATGGACAGCCGCACCGCCGATGACGGCACGTCGATCCGCCGGCGGCGGGCGTGTCCGGAATGCGGAAGGCGTTTTACCACGCAGGAGACGGTCATCCTGATGGTGGCCAAGCGGAGCGGGGCGACGGAGCCGTTCGTCCGCGACAAGATCGTTCGCGGCGTCCGGCGCGCCTGCCAGGGCCGTCCGGTCGACGAGGACCAGCTCGCGATCCTGGCCCAGTGTGCCGAGGAGACGATCCGGGCCAGGGGCTGCGCCGAGATCCCCTCGCACGAGGTCGGCCTGGCCATCCTGGGCCCGCTGCGCGAGCTCGACGAGGTCGCCTACCTGCGCTTCGCCTCCGTGTACCGGGGATTCGAGTCGATCGCGGACTTTGAGAAGGAAATCGAGGCGCTGCGCGAGGAGCGTGCCGTCCCGGCGCACGCGGCCCGCCAGGCAGAGCCGAAGCCGGCGCGGTAACCGCGGCCGGCAGCACCACCCGCAGTTGATCGCTGGACAGACCTAACAGGGCATGGAGCGGCCTGGGCGAGGCCGCAGAAGGGGGCTTTGGCATGACGGAGACCGTGAGCGGGTCGGCTGCGCCGCGGGGCAGGAGCGCGCGCAAGGCGCTGAAGATGGAGCGGATCCACACCACCAAGGGTGTTCATCCCTACGACGAGGTGACATGGGAGCGCCGCGATGTCGTCATGACGAACTGGCGCGACGGCACGGTCAACTTCGAGCAGCGCGGCGTCGAGTTCCCCGATTTCTGGTCGCTCAACGCCGTCAACATCGTCACGACCAAGTACTTCCGCGGTGCGGTGGATACCCCGCAGCGCGAGTGGAGCCTCAAGCAGCTGGTCGACCGGGTGGTGGGCGTGTACCTGGAGACCGGCCGGAAGCACGGCTACTTCGCCTCGGACGCCGACGCCGAAGTGTTCGAGCACGAGCTCAAGTACGCCCTGGTCCATCAGGTCTTCAGCTTCAACTCCCCGGTCTGGTTCAACGTCGGCACCTCGTCGCCGCAGCAGGTGTCCGCCTGCTTCATCCTGGCCGTCGACGACACGATGGACTCGATCCTGGAGTGGTACCGGGAAGAGGGGCTGATCTTCAAGGGCGGCTCCGGCGCGGGGGTGAACCTGTCGCGGCTGCGCTCCAGCAAGGAACTGCTCACATCGGGCGGGACCGCCAGCGGCCCCGTTTCCTTCATGCGGGGCGCCGACGCCTCGGCCGGCACCATCAAGTCGGGCGGCGCCACCCGGCGCGCCGCGAAGATGGTGGTCCTCGACGTCGATCACCCGGACGTGGCGGAATTCATCGAGACCAAGGCGCGCGAGGAAGAGAAGGTGCGCATCCTCCGCGACGCGGGGTTCGATATGGACCTCGGCGGCAAGGACATCGTGAGCGTCCAGTACCAGAACGCCAACAACTCGGTGCGGGTTTCCGACGAGTTCATGCGGGCGGTGGAAGATGACCGCGACTTCGACCTGCTCGCCCGCCGCACCGGTGAGCTGGTGAGCCGCGTCGGGGCGAAGAAGCTGCTGCGCACCATGGCCCAGGCGGCGTGGGAGTGCGCCGACCCCGGCATCCAGTACGACGGGACCATCAACGACTGGCACACCTGCCCCGAGTCGGGCCGGATCACGGCGAGCAACCCGTGCTCGGAGTACGTGCACCTGGACAACTCCTCCTGCAACCTGGCCAGCATCAACCTGCTGAAGTTCCTGTGCGCGGACGACACGTTCGACACCAGGCGCTTCCGCCAGGTCACGGAGCTGATCATCACCGCGATGGACATCTCCATCTGCTTCGCGGAATTCCCGACCGACAAGATCGCCGAGACGACGCGGGCCTACCGCCAGCTCGGCATCGGGTACGCCAACCTCGGCGCGCTGCTGATGGCGACCGGGCACGCCTACGACTCGGCGGGCGGCCGGGCCATCGCGGCCGCGATCACATCGCTGATGACCGGCACGGCCTACAAGCGCTCCGCGGAGCTGGCCGGGGTGGTCAGCCCCTACGACGGGTACGAGCGCAACGCGGTCGCCCATAAGCGGGTCATGCGCAAGCACGCCGACGCCTGCGACCAGATCCGGGCGATCGGCGCCATGGACCGCGCGATCGTCACCGACGCCCTGACCACCTGGCAGGACTGCCTCCGGACCGGCGAGGCGAACGGGTACCGCAACGCGCAGGCGAGCCTGCTCGCCCCCACCGGGACCATCGGCCTGATGATGGACTGCGACACTACCGGAATCGAGCCCGACCTGGCGCTGGTGAAGTTCAAGAAGCTGGTCGGCGGCGGGTCGATGCAGATCGTCAACCAGACCGTGCCGCGCGCCCTGAAGAACCTGGGCTACCAGCCGGAGCAGATCGAGGCGATCACTGACTACGTCGCCGAGAACGGCCATGTGGTGGGCGCTCCCGGCCTCAAGCTCGCGCACTATGAGGTCTTCGACTGCGCGATGGGGGAGCGGGCCATCAGCCCGATGGGGCACGTCCGGATGATGGCCGCCGTCCAGCCGCACCTGTCCGGGGCGATCAGCAAGACCGTCAACATGCCGGAAAGCGCGACGGTCGACGACATCGAGAAGATCTACTTCGAGGGCTGGAAGATCGGCCTGAAGGCGCTGGCGATCTACCGCGACAACTGCAAGGTCGGCCAGCCGCTGTCGGTCGCGAAGAAGAAGGCCGCGGCGCACGCGGAGGAGGCGGTTCAGCCGGCCGCCGAGCAGGACGCCCGCGAGCATCGACCGATCCGCCGCAAGCTGCCGCGGCAGCGCCCCGCCACGGTCACCAAGTTCTCCGTGGCCGGCGCCGAAGGCTACATGACCGTCTCGAACTACCCCGACGACGGGGTGGGGGAGGTCTTCCTCAAGCTCGGCAAGCAGGGCTCGACGCTGGCGGGCGTGATGGACGCCTTCTCGATCGCCATCTCCGTCGGCTTGCAGTACGGCATCCCGCTGGAGTCCTACGTCGCCAAGTTCACCAACATGCGGTTCGAGCCGGCCGGCCTGACCGAAGACCCGGACGTCCGGATCGCAAGTTCGGTGATGGACTACATCTTCCGGCGGCTGGCCCTCGACCACCTCCCGTACGACCAGCGCGCGGAGATGAGCATCCTGTCGGCGGCCGAGCGGAGCGCCCAGCTCGCGGGGGAAGACCCGGCCGCGCTCGCCGAGGAGGTCGACCCGGAGGAACTGGCCCAGTCGGCCGCGGTCGAGCCGGTGCACCCGGAGCACCACGAGCCGCAGGCCAGGGATCGCCAGGCCGCCCCGGCCAGCCCCGACCGCAGCCTCCCGTCCCGGACCGGGGCGCACAGCTCGACCGAGCTGCTGGAGTCCCACCAGGGCCGCACGGCTGACGCACCGCTGTGCCTGATCTGCGGCACCAAGATGCGCCCGGCGGGCAGCTGCTACGTCTGCGAAGGCTGCGGCTCCACCAGCGGCTGCAGCTGAAATTGAGCGGTATTCTAGAGGGGGCCTCGCTGTGGCTTAGCCATCCCTGCGTCGTCCGCGCCGCGGAGCGCCGCGCCCTGCGCTGAGCCAGCCGCGGCGGCGGCAGCGTACGGGTCAGGTCCGCCGGATGGTGGCCAGCCAGGCCTGCGCGGCGGCGATCGGCAGGCCCGGGTTCAGCTCGAAGACGCCGGCCTCGATGCCCGTGACGTCCCATCCGTCGCGGAAGGCGGAGCGCAGCTCGTCCTGGCTGACCCGGCGCGGGCCGAAACCGGCCGGCTCGCGGTCGCTGAAGCACATCAGGTAGCAGGTGCCGCCCGGCGGCAGCACCGACGCCAGGCTGGCGACGTACCGGGCCCGGTCCTGGTCGCCGAAAACATGGAACAGCCCGCAGTCGATGACGGTATCGGCCGCGATCCCCGCCGGGTCCAGCGTGCGGACGTCGGCAACCTCGAAGCGCGCCGCCAGGTTCCGTGCGGCGGCCTTGGCCCGGGCCAGCCCGATGGCGCGTGGCGAGCCGTCCACCCCGGTGGCGTTGGCGCCCCGCGACGCCGCCAGCAGCGCCTGCTCGCCGGTCCCGCAGCCGGCGTCCAGCACGTGCCCGCTGAGCAGGCCCCGGTCGGCAAGACGGGTGAAGGCCGGCTGCGGGCGGCCGATGTCCCAGGGGGAGCGCATCCCCTCCGCGTAGGCGTCATCCCAGCTCGATCGGGTCGTCATCGCCTTCCTTGCCAGGGCGACGTTGGCCGTGCGGGCCTGCTATTTCTCGTACCGGGTCGGCGGGAACTGCGCGCGCTCGCCGCGGACCAGCAGTTCGTCCTTGTCCTCTTCCCGCTTGATCTCGGCCCGCTCCTCCTCGTACTGCTCGGTGTCGCGGACGCCGGTGTCCAGCGGCGGGGTGTCGGTGGCCGGCGGGACCTCGTCCGGGTCGTAGGGGTCGATCCTGGCCGCCACCCGTTCCTCTTCCGCCTGATGGGCGAGCCGGTCGTCATCCAGGTATTCCGGCGCGCCGCCATGCTCGCGACGGTCCCGCCGGAATCCCTCGGCGGCCTGGTCTGGACCCTGGAATGCCATGACGCCTCCTTTACCCCGGCCGGCCCGGCCCTCCTCATGACCGGTTCGGCTCACGGGCAACGATGCCACACCCGCGACACGGCCGCCGGCCCCGGCCTTCCCGGGCCACCGCAGGCCGGACGCCGTTCCGGTGCCCGGCGCGCCTTGCCGCATGCGCTGCGGCCGCGACAGAGGACGAACGGCCCCCCGGCCCGGGTCATCGGCCACATTCCGCCGGACGGTGCCGGGAGCGACGCTGAACGGACACGGAGGGGGCAGGAACCGGGCAAGGTGAAGCCATGCTGAAACCGTTCGCCGACGCGCGCACCATCTATCAGGTGATCGAGCCGGCGCTGCGCGCCCCGTCGGTGGGCAACGCCCAGCCGTGGTCCTTCCGAATCGTCGCTGATGACCGCGTCGAGCTGCGCGCCGGCCCCGGTGACGCGGACGGCGGCGCCGCCGGTCCGGGGCGGTGGGAACTGCTGCTGTATTCCCCGGCACCCGGGCCGTGGGCGCGCGAGTACACGATCAGCTGCGGAGCCGCCCTGCTGAACATGCGGCTGGCCATCCGCGCGCTGGGCTACGACCCGGTGGTCACGCTGGTGCCCTTCCCGGCCGCGGATCCGGGCCTGCTGGCCTCGGTGGAGGTCGCCGCCGGGCGGACGCACCGGCCCGTCGCCCTGGACCAGGAGCTCTACGGGGCGATCCGGCAGCGGCACACCGACCGCTGGCCGTTCAGCGGCGTCGCGGTCCGCCCCGGGATCCTGGTCGAGATGGAGCGCGCGGCCGCCCGGGAACAAGGCTGGCTGCGCGTGCTGCACGGATCCTTCGCCCGGACGTGGCTCAAGGTGGCCGCCGGCGCGGACGCCGTGATCGCCGCCGCAGGCGACGGCGCCCGGGACGCCGGGCGGCGCCTGCCGGGCGGGGAGGAGGCGGCCGCGCGCGCGCTGAGCTACGATACGCTGCTCGGGCAGTTCCGCGCCGAGCTGGCTCGGTGGACGGACGACAGCGCAGCCGGCCGCGGCATCCCCGGCCCCCTGCTCGGCCCGCACCCGGCCAGGCGCCGTGCTCCGGCCCGCGACTTCCGCCTCGGCGAGGCCGGTCACGAGCAGGTCTATGGCAAGCAGGCTGGTCCCGGCGCGGGCCTGTCCGATGCGGCCGGAGCGAGCGAGGCCGGAGCGGGCGAGGCCGGCGGCACCCGTCCGGGCGGCGCCCGGCGGGCGCGTTTCGAGCGTCACCCCCAGTTGATGATGCTCTTCACCGACCGCGACGAGCCGATCGACTGGCTCCGCGCCGGGCAGGCGCTGCAGCGGGCCCTGCTCACCGCGGCCAGCCTCAGCGTATCCGCCTCGTTCCTCACCCAGCCGCTGGAACTGGCCGACCTGGCCTTCCAGTATGCGCCGGTGGATGGCCAGGCGAGCCGGCTGCTCGGGTCCGCGCACCGCCGCCTGCCGTCGCTGCGCCGCGCCGCCGACGCCTCCGAGCGCACCTCCAGCAGCCCCGTTGAGCGGCGCGGTTACGTCCGGCGGCGGCTGCTGGGCGCCACCCCGTGGCTGGAGGTCCCGCAGATGGTGATCCGTGTCGGCTACCCGGCCGGCGCCGCCGGCAAGCCCGTCCTGGGCACCCCGCGCGCCGAGCCGGAGATCATCGACGCGCGGGCCGAGCCGGCCCGGAGGCTGGCGCGGCCCGCCGCGGGCGGCACGGGTGACCCGGCCGGTACCCTCCCCAGCCCCGGCTAGGACCAGGGCCGATGCCCGGCATAATGGCGAGGTGCATCAGCCGCAGATCCGGGTCAGGCCGGTCGTAACGGGCGACCGCCCGACAATCGCCTGGCTCATGGTGGAACTGTGGGGCTCGGAACAGCAGGTCGTCCATCAGACCGTATTCCGGCCCGCTGACCTGCCGGGGCTGATCGCTGAGCGCGGCGGCCGGCTGGTCGGGCTGCTCACCTACCAGGTCACCGGCAGCGTCCTCGAGGTCGTCACGCTCAACGCGCTCGAGCGGCACACCGGCGTGGGCACCACCCTGATGGAGGCGGTGGCGGCCGACGCCCGCCAGCTGCGCTGCCATGAGATCCGGCTGACCACCACGAACGACAACCTGGACGCGATCCGCTTCTACCAGCGGCGCGGGCTGCGGCTGGTGGCCCTGCGGCCCGGCGCCGTCGACCGGGCCCGGCTGGAGAAACCGGAGATCCCCCGGGTCGGCGACTACGGGATTCCGCTGCACGACGAAATCGCCCTGGCCCGCCTGCTCTGAGCGCGCCGCTGGATATACCCGGAACTGCGCCGGCCGGGAAGCGTTCAACCGTCCCGCCCGCGAGCCGTGCAGGCATCGACGAACGGCCCGGATTCCCGGAAAAGCTTCACCGCAGGGCCGCCTGGGGCGCATGGATTTTACGGATGGCCGGCGTGAGCGATACTTGACGTGCGCGCGGCGGCGGGGTCCATGATGGGGGGGCAGCGACGCTTCGCCCCGACCGGACCTGGGCGTGCCGATATGAATATCACCCCCCGTATCCGGCTGTGTGCCGACATGAATGGTGGGTAATGCGCTATACAGGGACTAGGTGCGAGGAAGCGAGATGCTGCCAAACGACAGAGCTCAGCCTGCGGCGCCAGCCGTTCCCGGTCGGCTCGCCCGCGCTCTAGGATCCTTCCGGCGCGCTCCGCTGCCCCTGAAGGTGGGCCTGGTCGTCATCGCGATCGTGCTCTGCGGCCCGGAGATCGGCATCGTGCTCCTCGCGGCGATGGCCTACGGCGTGTACGCGGTGATCAAGGGCCGCCGCAGCCTCCTGGCCTCGCTGTCGGTCGCCGTCTGGGGACTGGTCGCGGCCGGGCTGGCCGGTGCGAGCAGCTCCCTGAGTTTCCTGCTGCTCATTCTGCCCTTCGCGCTCGCCGGGGCCGCGCACGCCGGCCCGCTGGCCCGCTGGCATGTGCCCTGCCGCACCGTGGCCTGGGCCCTGGCCTGGTCGATCCCGGTGGGCGTGGCGGCGCTGCGCGGCTGGCCCGCAGAACCGTTCATCGGCGTCGCCGCCGCGTGGCTGATCGCGTGCATCGTGCTGGTCTGGCGGCTGGCCAAGGGCTCACAGGAAGCGCATCTGTACGGGGCGGAGGCGGGCCGCGGCACCGGGCCGCACGGGCCTCCCGCCGGGATGGGCGCCCCGAGCGCCGCCTACGGCGTCCGCGCGCAGGCCGCCGCGGCCCCGCACGACCCGGCCGCCCGCGACCAGCCGGCGGCCGAGCCGCTGCCGGACATCTCGGTGGCCGAGGCCATGGCCGAACTCGACAACATGATCGGGCTCGCCCCGGTCAAGGACCAGGTCCGGTCGATCGCCGCATCCATCGAGGCCGCGCGCCGCCGCGCCATCGCCGGCGTCGTCACCGAAAAGCCCATGCGGCACTTTGTATTCCTGGGGCCGCCCGGCACGGGCAAGACCACGGTGGCCCGGGTGGTCGCCAAGATCTTCTATGCGTTCGGGCTGCTGGACAGGCCGACCGTGGTCGAGGCGCACCGCGCCGACCTGGTCGGGGAATACCTGGGCGCCACGGCGATCAAGACCAACGAGCTGGTCGACTCCGCGCTCGGCGGGGTGCTGTTCATCGACGAGGCCTACAGCCTGGTCAACGAGGGTGACGGGCAGAGCGACCGGTTCGGCATCGAGGCCGTGCAGGCGCTGCTGAAGCGGGCCGAGGATGACCGGGAAAACCTCATCGTCATTCTCGCGGGCTACGAGAAGCAGATGGAGACGTTCCTGGGCTCGAACCCGGGACTGGCCTCACGCTTCGCCACCCGGATCAAGTTCTCCAGCTACGCCCCGGCCGAGATGCTGGCGCTGGCCGACTCGGTGCTGAAGCGGCGCAGCGAGAGCCTCGATGCCGACGCCCGGCCCGCGCTGTGGCGGATGCTGGAAGACGTCGGGCGCCGCCGGCTCACCGACGAGCTGGGCAACGGCCGGTTTGTCCGCAGCCTGCTGGAAAAGGCGGGGCAGGCCCGTGACGTCCGGGTGATGACCGCGGTGGCCGAGCCGGGGCCGGAGGACCTGACCACGATCCAGGCCGGTGACCTGCAGCGGGCGTTCGCCGAGCTGACCTCGCGGCTGCGCGGGTACACCGACACGCCGACCCTGGAAAGCGCGTTCGCCGAGCTGGACGAGCTGATCGGCCTGGAACCGGTCAAGCAGCAGGTCCGGGCGATCGCGGCGCAGCTTCAGGTGGCGAAGCTGCGCGGGCGGCAGGGCCTGACCAGCCAGCCTCCGACCCGGCATTTCGTCTTCACCGGGCCGCCCGGGACCGGCAAGACGACGGTGGCCCGGATCCTCGGCCGTATCTTCGCGGCCCTCGGCCTGCTGGTCCGCCCGGAGGTGGTCGAGGCGCAGCGCGCCGATCTGGTCGGCGAGCACCTCGGCGCGACCGCGATCAAGACCAGCAAGCTCGTCGACTCCGCGCTGGGCGGCGTGCTGTTCATCGACGAGGCCTACTCGCTGCACAACGAGGGCTATTCAGGTGGCGACGCGTTCGGGGCGGAGGCCGTGCAGACGCTGCTCAAACGCGCCGAGGACGACCGTGACCGACTCGTCATCGTGCTGGCCGGCTACCCGGCCGACATGGACCGCTTCCTGCGCAGCAACCCCGGGCTCGCCTCGCGGTTCAGCACCCGGATCGAGTTCCCCAGCTACTCGCCGCAGGACCTGGCCGACATCACCACCCTGCTGGTCGAGCAGGCCGGCGACGCGTTCGACCCCGGCGCCAGCCACATGCTCGGCCAGATCTTCGCCCATGCGGGTGCCCGCCAGCGGCGCATCAACGACCTCGGCAACGGCCGGTTCGCCCGGTCCCTGTTCGAGCGGGCCTGCGCGCACCGGGACGTCCGGGTGGTGCGCCTGGGCGAGGCGGCCACGGCCGAGGACCTCACCACCGTGACCGCGGACGACCTGAGCGCGGCCTACCGCGAGCTGTCCGGCGACCAGGCGGCCGGATTCACCAGCCCATCCGCGGTCATGCCGCGGACCGAAGCGGGCTGACACTCCAGCCGGCACCCGGCCGGCGGCCCGGCGGTCAGCCCCCGGGCTCCGGCGACAATCGGCCCAGCGCGGTGATGAGCGCGGCCCGGTCGTCCCCGGCCGCCTCGATCACGTCCATCAGCGCGTGCAGCGCCAGATGCCGGTCCTGGTCCGCGTCGAGCAGCCGCTGCGCCGCCGCCCACAGGCCGGGCGGGTCGCCGCGCCAGAGCCGGTCGGCCAGGTCCAGATGCTGTGCCAGGTGCCGTTCGCTGCCGTCCTCGCCGTCGCGGTCGTGTGCGGCCGCGAGCAGGGCCCGGCGGCCCTCCGGGCCGGCCGGATCCAGGCTGTCCAGGTCCACGCCGCCCACCCGGCCGTGCAGCAGCGGGAACGCGAAGGCCCGGCGGGGCAGCGCCTCCAGGTCACCGTCCGGGAGCAGCCGCGCGACCAGCGCAGAATCCAGGCCGAACTCAGCCGGATCCCGGTAGGCCTGGCTGAACGCACCCATCGAATTGAACACCGCGTCCAGCATCTCGCTGACCGCCCGCTCGCCCAGGCCTCGCCGCCTCCCCGCCCAGCGCACCCAGGCGAGCACCACGTGCGGCATCGCCTCCTGCTCCTCCGGCGACAGCATGACCTTGCGGGGCAGCCAGCTCAGCATGAACGTCTCGGCCTTGACCGGGCTCATCCGCAGCGGGCGGCCGAAATCCTGGTCGCAGCCGTAGTCGATGATCCGGTCGGCGCAGTGGCTGGCCGAACTGCGGTCCGACAGGTCCTCGGCCTCATCCGAGGCGAGGAACTCGGCCGCCAGCATGGCGCGCCGGTCCTTGCCCCACGGGCGCCGCTTGCCGGTGCTGCCGCCCGGTCCCACCGGGCCGCCGGTGCCGGTGGCGCTCGGGCCGCCGGGGCCCGCGGACGGGGGCAGCGCGCGGATCCGCGCCCGGATGAACGCATGGTAGGCGGCGAGCGACTGAGCGACCGGCGGGTTGTCCGCCGCGTCGGTTTCCGTGAGCGCGGCCTCCAGCATCCGCCGCGCGGCCGGCGCGTCCAACGGCTTGAAGCCGTTCCGGTCAGCCTCGCGGGCCGGTTTGCGGCACAGTTCCAGCAGCTTCGTCACCTGGGAGGTGACCCAGCCGTCCCTGATCATCCCGCCCGCGTTGTAGTCGATCACGGTGACCAGGGCGTGCGGTTCGGTGCCGCCGTAGCTGAAGACGCAGACCACCTCGTCGGTGTCGCCATATTCGTCGCTGTTGACGAAACAGTCCGACCCGGTGACCGCACCCAGGTGCCGCGCCCAGTTCGGGCTGCGGACGCCGCGCCCCATCAGCTCCAGCGCGGCCTGCTCGGCCTTGGACGCCTGCCGCGGTGTGCCCAGGCAGGCGATCCCGGACAGCAGGGCCAGCGCGGCCGGGCTGCTGCGCCGGGCGGCGAATTCGACCAGGCCCTCGCCTACCAGGCGCTCCACGTCCGTCCCGCCCGCGCTGCCGCGGCCCTCACCCCACCAGGTGCCGAGCAGCTCGCTGACCATCAGCTCCGCGTCCAGCGGGCTGCGGACGGCGAGAAGCTCGCGCGCGGCACGGAGCAGCTCTTCGAAGAGGGCGCTCGGGACCCCGGCGGAGGCCCCGATGCGTTCCTGGCCGCCGCCTCCGCCGGGGTTCGGGCTGCGTCGTCGGCTCTGCGGGCTCACCGTGACAGCCTCTCAGATCTGTGCATATGGACGCTACGGTACGGTGTAATGCCGCTTGTGGTGTTGGGCCCGATCGGCGCGCCGCACACGATGCCCGGAAAGAGACCCGCGGACCCCGCCGGCCCGCAGGCCGGAGGCGTTTGCCCGGTGCGTCCCGTTCGCCCTGCCGCCGCTACCAGCACCAGGTATAGTCACCTGGCCGCAGGCGTACCGCGAATGTGGCACGCTTGTCTGAATAACTGCTGCGAAAAGCCGCCGTGCCGGCGGCCGTCCAGGGACGATAGGGGTAACGGCCGCGGCGTGGGCGCGACCCTCGCTCGCGGTGACCCCGCCCAGGACCGCCGGCATCCCGTGGGCGACGAGGGAGCAGGAAGGAGCCGCCGATGGCAGGTCGGTGCATGAGGCACCGGTGCCCGCGGTGAGCACTGACACGTCCGTGCCTCAGCCGCGCATGCCCGAGCTGGACACGGCCGACGCCGCGCTGCTCGGCACACTGCTGCGCGAGGCGCCGATCGGATTCGCCCTGTTCGGCCCCGACCTGTGCTTCCGCCGCGTCAACGACACGCTGGCCCGGCTGCACGGCCATGATCCGGATGATCATATCGGGCAGCTGCCGTCGGATGTCTGGCCGGCCGAGCTCGGGGCCAAGGCGGAGTCGTCGGCCCGCCGGGTCCTCGCCGAGGATCAGCCGGTCTTCGGGACCCATCAGTTCCTGGTCCCCGCCGTCCCGGCCGCCGCGCCCGCGCCGCCCGGCGCCGCGGAGCCCGGCCCGGCACCGGGGACGCTGGGGACACAGGAGACGCTGGGCGCGTTCAGCCCGCCGGAGACGGCGCACTGGGCGCTGTCCTGGTTCCCCTCGCACGACGAGCACGGGCAGATCAGCGGGGTGGTGCTGATCGCGGTGGACGTCACCAGCCGGCACCTCTCCGAGGAGGCCATCCGGCGCAGCGAGGAGCGGTACCGCTCGCTGGTCCAGGGCGGCGCCCAGGTCGTCTGGGTGGCGAATGAGGACGGCGGCATCGTCGAGGACTGCCCCGAATGGCGCTGGGTCACCGGGCAGTCGACCGAGGAGTACCTGGGCGGCGGCTGGCTGGACGCGGTCCATCCCGAGGACCGGGACCGGGTGGCGCGTGACTGGCAGGCGTGCGTGAAGTCCGGGAAGACGTTCGACGACCGCTACCGGGTGCGGACCCGGGCCGGCTCCTACCGGCATTACGATGTCCGCGCCGTGCCGGTCGAGCGGGACGGGAAGATCATCGAGTGGGTGGGCGCCAGCACCGACGTCACCGGCCAGCGGGAGGCCGAGGAGATGCGCGGCCGGCTCACCGAGCAGCTGTCGGCGGCCGCGCTGCGCACCGCGCGGCTGCAGCAGGCCACATCGATGCTGGCCGAGGCGCTGACCGTCGAGCAGGTCGTCGAGGTGATCACCGAGGTCGGGCGGACCGCGATCGGCGCCCAGCGGTCAGCGGTGGCGCTGCTGGACGGCGGCCGGCTGCACGTGATCAACCCGGCCGGGATGCCGCCCGGGCAGTCCGCCGCGACCCGCGACATCCTGCTGGACAGCCCGGGCGTGATGACCCGGGCCATCGCCACCCGCCGCCCGGTCCTTGCCGAGGACACCACCGCGCTGCGCCGGCTGCTGGAAGACGCCCCGATGGAGAAGGTCGCCGGGGAGGACGAGCGGTCCTGGGTGGGCCTGCCGCTGCTGGCGGCCGGCGCCCCGCTGGGCGCGCTGCGGTTCTCCTTCGGCCGCCCGCGGAAGATCACCGAGGAGGAGCGGGTCTTCCTGGAGGCGCTGGCCGGGCAGTGCGCGCTGGCTGTGGAACGCGCGGCCATGTACGAGCGGGAGCACACCACGGCGGAGACGCTGCAGCGCAGCCTGCTCCCCGATCAGCTCCCGGTGGTTCCCGGCCTGGTTATGGAGGCGCGCTACCTCCCGGTCACGCGGAACATGGAGATCGGCGGCGACTGGTATGACGCGTTCCGGCTCCCGGACGGGCGGCTGGCGATCGCGGTCGGCGACGTCATGGGCAAGGGGCTGACCGCCGCCGCCGGCATGGGCCGCGTCCGCAATGCGCTGCGCGCGCTCGCGCTGACCGACCCGCGGCCCGCGGCCGTGCTGACCGGCCTCGACCGGCTGTTCAGCGCCACCGAACTGGACGAGCAGGTCACCACCGTCGCATACCTGGTCATCGACCCGCAGACCGGCGATGGCCTGATGGGCAACGCCGGTCACCTGCCGGTACTGCGGCTCGGCTGGGACGCCGCGCCTTACCTCGACGAGACCGAGGCCGGGACGCCGCTGGGCTGGCCGAGCCCGCGCCAGCAGCACCCGTTCCGGCTGCCGCCCGGCAGCACCGCGGTGCTGTATTCCGACGGACTGGTCGAGAACCGCATCCGCGGCCTGGACGCGGGCCTGGACGAGCTGGTGACGGTGGCGGCGCGGGCCCGCGGCGGCGTGGTCGGCCACCCGGAGCGCCTGCTCAGCTACCTGGTGGACGCGATGCTGGCCGGCCACGAGCAGGACGACGACGTGACCGTGCTCGTCCTGCACGTCCCCGGCCGCGGGCCTGCCGGGAGCGATGCGGCGGGCGGGAAAGATGCGTCATGACGGCGCCGGGAATCGTGCCATGACCGTGGGGAATAGGACGCGGCCGGCAGGTGTCGCAGCCATACCCGCGGCTGAATGCCTGGTTTCGGGCATTGTCATGTACAAGTCATCCTCGGCTGCCGCCTATGGTGGTGTGAGGAGGGAGGCAGGGGGAGTTGCGCGCCCGCGCATCGCGGACGCCGGCCTGGCGCAGGCCGGCCCTGTTTCCCCGCTCGGTCCATGCATCCGGACCCTCGCGGGAGGACCTGATTCTCGCAACAAGTACGCAGGAACGGCGTCCGTACCGGTCGCCAGTCCGGCATGCCGGCCGCGTTCCGCGGCGGGGCATGCTGCCAGCCAGCGAAGGAAGGGGTGACCGTGGTGGTGCGCGCTGACTCCGCAGCGCGGAAGCGCTCCCAGCCGTCGTCGGATCAGGACACGCGGGCTCCCGCGGACCGGCGCGGATCGGGTCCGGTGGCGGTGAGTGGCCGCGGCGGCGGCGACGGCGCCCCGGTGGCCCCGGTGCCCGGCGCCGACCTGTCCGGCGAAGTCGCCGTAGTGGACCTGGACGATGCGGACGGTCTCCCCGAGGGCCTGGACGACGACGGCGACCTGGAGAACTTCGACGACCTGTCCGTGGACGACGAAGAGATCAACGAGTCGCTCGCGGTCGTCGAGCTCGATGACGCCGACGCGTCCGGCGAGGCCGACGAGGACTCCGACGAAGCGGATGATCCCGGCGAAGCAGATGATTCAGACGCTGACGAGCCCCGGGACGCCGTCGTAAGCGAGGTGCGGGCTGACGCCGCGCCGGCCGCCGCGCCGGCCGCGGGGCCCGCCGCGGGGGTGGTCAAGCCCGCCACCGAGGGCGACGACGAGACGTTCGTCTTCGGCGACGACGATGACGACCTCCCCGCCGCGCAGGTCGCGGTGGCGGGCGCCACCGCCGACCCGGTCAAGGACTACCTGAAGCAGATCGGCAAGGTGCCGCTGCTCAACGCCGAGCAAGAGGTCGAGCTGGCCAAGCGGATCGAGGCGGGCCTGTTCGCAGAGGAGAAGCTGGCCGAGGATATCCGGCTCACCCCGGACCAGCGGATCGACCTCGAGTGGATCGCCGAAGACGGCCGGCGGGCCAAGAACCACCTGCTGGAGGCGAACCTGCGCCTGGTCGTCTCGCTGGCCAAGCGCTACACCGGCCGCGGCATGCTCTTCCTCGACCTGATCCAGGAGGGCAATCTCGGCCTGATCCGCGCGGTCGAGAAGTTCGACTACACCAAGGGCTACAAGTTCTCCACCTACGCAACCTGGTGGATCCGGCAGGCGATCACCCGGGCCATGGCCGACCAGGCCCGGACCATCCGGATCCCGGTGCACATGGTCGAGGTGATCAACAAGCTCGCCCGCGTGCAGCGGCAGATGCTCCAGGACCTGGGGCGCGAGCCGACCCCGGAGGAGCTGGCGGCCGAGCTGGACATGACGCCCGAGAAGGTCATCGAGGTCCAGAAGTACGGCCGGGAGCCGATCTCGCTGCACACTCCGCTCGGGGAGGACGGCGATAGTGAGTTCGGCGACCTTATCGAGGATTCCGAGGCGATCCAGCCGGGCGAGGCGGTGAGCTTCACCCTGCTGCAGGAGCAGCTGCACTCCGTGCTCGACACGCTGTCCGAGCGGGAGGCGGGCGTGGTCTCCATGCGCTTCGGGCTCACCGACGGGCAGCCCAAGACGCTGGACGAGATCGGCAAGGTCTACGGGGTGACGCGGGAGCGGATCCGCCAGATCGAGTCGAAGACCATGTCCAAGCTGCGGCACCCGTCGCGGTCCCAGGTGCTGCGGGACTACCTGGACTGAGCGGCGGCGCGCCGCCGGGCACGGCAGGGTACACGAAAGGGGCTGGGCAGAGCATTCCTCTCTGCCCAGCCCCTTCGTGCTATGGCCGCGCCTGCTCAGACGCGCGGTCCGCTTGCCCACGCTTAACGCGCCGGGCAGGCACGGGTGCTGGCGGCTCCGGCAGCAGCCCTTCAGTTGGAGGGATCCGATAGCCGCTGTGTCTCATCCTGGATTTCGCTGGCCACTTTCGCGAGCGCCTCGTGGTGCTCCCGGCTGTGGTGAGCGCAAAACAGAAGTTCCCGTGAGCTGGGGAGCATGACGCGGACGTACGCCTGAGCGCCGCAGCGGTCGCACACGTCCGCAGCCGTGAGCGGCTGGGTGGGGGCTAGAGCTCCGGTCAACGTCGCCTTCCTCGCCTCGTGCCTCCGGCTTCTCATATCCGGCTGGCTCGTGATCTGCGCTGTACCTACAGCACAACACAACACCTACCTAAGCGTCAGCCTTCCCCTGCTGGCGCCGCGTACGCCGACAGCGAAAGATCCCGCCTGAAATCACACCGAAGTGTGGCGCCGGGGTGACACAGGGCCTTTGGGCGCCCGCCTTCCGGCGTGCCAGGGGACAGCATCGGCCGTGCCGGGCTACCCTGCGAAGGGGTGTTCTGCAGCCCCCGGACACCCAGCGAAGGAGATTTGCCGCCCGTGACCACGCTTGCCGCCGCCCCTGATCCGTCCGCGGCGACTGCCGACGCTGGCGGCTACACCGCCCGGCACCTTTCCGTTCTCGAGGGCCTGGACGCGGTCCGCAAGCGCCCCGGGATGTATATCGGCTCCACCGACGGGCGCGGGCTCCAGCACTGCCTGTGGGAAATCTTCGACAACTCCGTGGACGAGGCGCTGGCCGGGCACTGCACGCGGATCGAGGTCGTGCTGCACGCCGACGGATCCGCCGAGGTACGCGACAACGGCCGCGGCATCCCCGTCGACGTCGAGCCGAAAACCAAGCTCACCGGCGTCGAACTCGTCATGACCCGGCTGCACGCGGGCGGCAAGTTCGGCAACGGGTCCTACACCGCCTCCGGCGGCCTGCACGGCGTCGGGGCGTCGGTCGTCAACGCCCTCGCCGCGCGCCTGGACATCGAGGTGGACCGGGGCGGGCACACCTGGGCGGCCAGCTTCCGCCGCGGTGTCACCGGCGAGTTCACCGACAACGGCGAGCCCGGCCCGGCGGCGAGCTTCACCCGGCGGGCGGGCCTGCGCCAGCTCCGGCGGGTCGCGAAGAAGGTCACCGGTACCCGCACCCGGTTCTGGCCCGACCGTCAGGTGTTCGTGCGTGACGCGAGGTTCAGCTTCTCCGCCATCACCGAGCGCGCCCGGCAGACCGCCTACCTCGTGCCGGGCCTGGCCATCAGCGTCCGTGCCGAGCGGTCCCCGTCGGCCGACGGCCGGGCGCCCAGCCTCACCGGCCCGGCCGATATCAGCGGCCACGCGGACTGCGCCGGCCCGGCGGATCCCGCCGCGGCCACGGGTCCCATGGCCGCGCTGGGGCCCCGGGAGGCGGAGTTCCGCTTCGACGGCGGCATCAGCGAGTTCTGTGAGCACCTGGCGGCCGGCGAGGCGGTCACCGATGTGCTGCGCCTGGTCGGGGCGGGCAACTTCACCGAGACGATCCCGGTGCTCGACGACCGGGGCCACATGACGCCCACCGAGGTCGAGCGCGAGCTTGAGGTCGACGTGGCCGTGCAGTGGGTCAGCGGCTACGACACGGCCACCCGCTCGTTCGTCAACGTGATCGCCACGCCGCACGGCGGCACGCACGTGTCCGGATTCGAGCGCGCGCTGGTCCGCACGGTGAACGAGCAGCTCCGCGCGGCCCGCCTGCTGAAGAACGGCGACGAGGCCGTGGCCAAGGAGGACGTGCTCGAGGGGATGACCGCGATCGTCACGGTCCGGCTGCCCGAGCCGCAGTTCGAGGGGCAGACCAAGGAGGTGCTCGGCACCCCGGCTGCTTCGCGGATCGTCGCGCAGGTCGTCTCGGCAGGCCTGCGCGACTTCTTCGAGGCACGCAGCCGGGCCGGCAAGCAGCAGGCCCGCGCGCTGCTGGAGAAGGTCATCTCGGCCGCCAAGGCCCGGATCGCCGCGCGCGAGCACCGGGACAACCAGCGCCGCAAGTCCGCCCTGGCCAGCTCGTCGCTGCCGGCCAAGCTGGTCGACTGCCGGATCGCCGACGACCGCAGCGAGCTGTTCATCGTCGAGGGTGACTCGGCGCTCGGCACGGCCAAGCTCGCGCGGAACTCGGAATTCCAGGCGCTGCTGCCGATCCGCGGCAAGATCCTGAACGTGCAGAAGGCGTCGCTCGCCGACATGCTCAGGAACGCCGAATGCGCATCGATCATCCAGGTCATCGGGGCCGGTTCCGGCTCGGCGTTCAATCTGGACGCGGCGCGCTACCAGCGCGTCATCTTCATGTCCGACGCGGACGTGGACGGCGCGCACATCCGTACGCTGCTGCTCACCCTGTTTCACCGCTACCTGCGGCCGCTGCTGGAGGCGGGCCGGGTGTTCGCCGCGGTGCCGCCGCTGCACCGGATCGAGCTGTCCAGCCCCCGCAAGGGCCAGCAGAAGTACGTCTACTCCTACTCCGACGCCGAGCTTCGCCGGGCGCTGCTGGACATGGAACGCCGCGGCCAGCGCTGGAAGGAGCCGGTCCAGCGGTACAAGGGCCTGGGCGAGATGGACGCCGGCCAGCTCGCGGAGACCACGATGGACCCGCAGCACCGGACCCTGCGCCGGATCCGGATCGAGGACGCCGCCGCGGCGGGTGACATGTTCAGCCTGCTGATGGGCTCCGAGGTGGCCCCGCGCCGGGAGTTCCTCATCGGCGGCGCCGCCGAGCTCGACCCCTCCCGCATCGACACCTGACCGCAACGGGCTGCGGGCCGGCGGGCGGGAACGCGCCCGGCCGGCCCGCATCGGGCCGGCAACCCATCCGTGCCGACGGCGCAACCGTCCCTTACTGGGCAGGCATCGCGTAGGAGCCGCTCGTACCCGAGCTGCTGCGCGAATGGCTGCCCATGTTCGGGCACCTGTGCGTCGGATTCGCCGACGGCTTGGCCGACGGCGCCGTCGACGGCGTGGAAGCCGTCGTGGACGCCGACGTCGACGGAGTGCTGCCGTGCGTGGCCGCGATGGCCACCGTCGCCACGCCTGCCCCCATCCCTCCGGCCAGGACGGCGGTAACGGCGGCGCGGCGCAGCAGCACGCCCCTTGCGGACGGCATACATGCCTCCCTTCCCAGCGGGCCGCCACTCGGCCCTCTGTGAGATGAAGGATCAGCAGCCCGCCTGGCCGTAACCCCATGCCCCGCTCTCAGCGCGCTCTGAGCGCCGGGCAGGCCCGCCCCGCTAACGCGCCCGCGGACCATCGGCGCTGGTTTCCCGCGTCATCCGCGGAAAGCCGGCGCGGTCATGACAGCGTGCCGCCCACGGCGGCCAGCGGCTGGCTGAGGGCCACCCCGGAGCCGTCCCGGCGGCCGAACCCGGCCGGCAGGTTCACCGGCGCGCCCGCCGCGGTCGCCCCGAGCGCGGGCGCCGGGCCGGCCCAGGCCAGGATCAGCGTGTCCTCATCTTTCAGGAACCGGTGGCAGCGCACGCCGCCGGTGGCCCGGCCCTTCGGCGGGAACTCGGCGTACGGGCTGACCTTGACCGAGCCGGCCTCCGTGCCGGGCAGGGCTCCGGCGCGCCCGGCCACCGTGACCACCACGGCGCCGCCCGCTCCCGCGGGATCGACGGCACCGAGCCAGACGACCGACGCCCGCGCGGACAGCCGGATCCCGGCCATCCCGCCCGCCGAACGGCCCTGCGGCCGCACCGACGACGCGGGAAAGCGCAGCAGCTGAGCGTCGCTGCTAAGGAACACGAGGTCCTCGGCCTCGGACCGGAGCTGGACCGCCCGTACCACCCGGTCGCCGTCCTTCAGCGCGATGACCTCGAAGTCGTCCCGGGCTTGCGGGTAGTCCGGGAGCAGCCGCTTGACCACGCCGGACGCCGTGCCGAGCACCAGGCCGGCCTGCGGCGTGTCCAGCGACGCCAGCCCGGCGACCGTCTCGCCGGGTTCCAGCGCCGCGAACTCGGCGGCCGGAGCGCCACCGGACAGGCCGGGGAACCGCGCGCTGGGCGGCAGCGCCGGGAACTCCATCACGCTGAGCTTGAGCAGCCGCCCGGCCGAGGTCACCGCGCCGACGGTGCCACGCACGGTGGCGGGCGCGGTGCACACGATCACGTCGTGCGCGGCCCGCTGGCCCGGGTCCGGTTCCCCGCCGGAGTCGCCGTCCAGCTCCGCCTCCGCCGGGGCCGTCCCGGCGGCGGTGCGCGCCAGCAGGCCCGCCGAGGACAGCAGCACCGTGCACGGGTCGTCGGCGACTTCCAGCGGCACCGTCGCGGTCAGGGCCGCGCCGCCGCCCTCCAGCAGGACCGTCCGCCGCGGCGTCGCGAACCGCTTGGCGACGTCGGCCAGCTCGGCGGAGACGACCGACCGGAGCCGGTCGTCCGAGGACAGGATCTCGGTCAGCTCATCGATCTCCCGGCGCAGCGTGTCCCGCTCGCGTTCCAGCTCCAGCCGGTCATAGCGGGTGAGCCGGCGCAGCGGGGTGTCCAGGATGTACTGCGCCTGGATGTCGGACAGGTCGAACACCGCCATCAGCCGCTGCTTGGCGGCAGCGGAGTCGTCGCTGGAACGGATGACCCCGATCACCTCGTCGATATCGAGCAGGGCGATCATCAGCCCGTCGACCAGGTGCAGCCGGTCCGCACGCTTCCGCCGCCGGAATTCGCTGCGCCGCCGGACCACCTCGATGCGATGGCCGGTGTAGATGCTGAGCAGTTCGCGCAGGCCCAGCACGCGCGGCTGCCCGTCGACCAGCGCCACGTTGTTGATGCCGAACGTTTCTTCCATTGGCGTCAGCCGGTACATCTCGGCCAGCACCGCCTCGGCGTGGAACCCGCTGCGGATCTCGATGACCAGATGCAGGCCGCGGTGCCGGTCGGTCAGGTCCTTGACGTCGGTGATGCCGGTCAGCTTCTTGGCCTGCACCAGGTCCTTGATCCGCGCGATGACCTTTTCCGGGCCCACGCCGTACGGCAGCTCGCTGACCACGATCCCGGTCCGCCGCGGCGTGACCTGCTCGATCCGGCAGGTGGCGCGGATGCGGAAGATCCCCCGGCCGCCTTCATAGGCCTCCCGGATGCCTTCCAGCCCCGCGATCGTGCCGCCGGTCGGCAGGTCCGGCCCGGGCACGAACCGCATCAGCGTGTCCAGGGACGCGTCGGGATGCCTGATCAGGTGGCGCGCGGCCGCGATGACCTCGCCCAGGTTGTGCGGCGCCATGTTGGTGGCCATCCCCACCGCGATCCCCGACGCGCCGTTGACCAGCAGGTTGGGCAGCGCGGCGGGCAGCACCGAGGGCTCGGTTTCCTGCCCGTCGTAGTTCGGCTGGAAATCGGCGGTGTCCTCGTCGATCGAGGCGACCATCTCCATCGCCGCGGCGGCCAGCCGGGCCTCGGTGTACCGCATGGCCGCGGGCGGGTCGTCGCCGCCCTGGGAGCCGAAGTTACCGTGCCCGTCGATCATCGGCAGCCGCATCGCGAACGGCTGCGACAGCCGGACCAGGGCGTCGTAGATGGCGCTGTCGCCGTGCGGGTGCAGGCGGCCCATCACCTCGCCGACGACGCGGGCGCACTTGACGTGCCCGCGGTCGGGCCGCAGCCCCATCTGGTTCATCTGGTACAGGATCCGCCGCTGCACCGGCTTGAGCCCGTCCCGGGCATCCGGCAGGGCGCGCTGGTAGATGACCGAGTAGGCGTATTCGAGGAAGCTGCCCCGCATCTCCTCGGCCACGTCGATGTCGACGATATTCTCTTCGAAATCCGGCGGAGGGGGCGGCGGTGCTGGGCGTCGGGCCATGTCCGCCATTGTGCCGCCCGGCACTGACCACAAACGCCACCCAGCGCGGTGTTTCGCCGTGACGGGGCCGGAGGTGATCCACCCGGCCGAGCCTGTACCGGAGGGTGCCGCACCGCTTCGGGGTCTTCGCCGGGACGATCCCCGCCCGGATCACCCACCGCCCCGACCTGGAGAACGTCCGGAAGGTCGCGCGCAGGGGGCGATACGATCGTGATCACCAAGGTCGGCCGGCTCGCCCGGTCGCTGCTGGACCTCATCACGGTCGCCAACGGGGAGATCGAGGAGTTGGCCGGCATCACCCGGGGGCCCGGTCTACCGCTACGAAAAGGACAAGGCAGCGTGAACATCCGCGTGACCAGTAACGACGTGGACAGCACACTCGTGCGGGACGCCCGGGAGGCATACCTCACGGGTACCGACCTGGACACCGGGCACCGCGTCACCTTCTCCGGCTTCCTGGTATCGCTGCTCACCGCGGTCGAACGCGACGGCGATGCGGTAGCGACCGTGCTGGACTCCAGCGTCGTGCAGATCTGGACGCCGCCCGGCCGGGACGGTGGCGAGGAAGGCTAGCTCCCGCCGCGTGCGGGACAGGCCCGGGCAGCGCGCACGCCGGGCCGCCCCAGCCGATCCGATCCGCAGGCCGGCGCCAGGGGCACTCCGCTAAAGAACGGGGCGCGCTCCCACCAGGCTCATCGCGTGCGCGGCCAGCCGGCACCCGCCGGCCAGTGCCTCGCCGGGGGGCTTCTTGTCCAGCCACGGCCCGAGGAAACCGCCGATGAACGCGTCGCCGGCGCCCGTCCCGTCCACGATCTGGTCGGCCGGCGGGGCGGGGATGTGCACCGGCGGGCGGCCGTTGGCGTAGAACAGCGCGCCGTCCGCGCCCATCTTCACCACCACCTGCGGGTACCAGGCGGTCAGCACGCGGGCCATCTGCTCGGCGTCGTCCCGGCCGGTCAGCACGTGGCCCTCGGCCTGGTTGACGAACAGCAGCGTGGCCCCGTTGGTCAGTTCGAGGAACGGTTCCGCGCCCACCCGCTCCAGCGGCGCGCGCGAGGCCGCGTCGACGGACACGCTCATCCCGGCGCGGACGCTGTACTGGACGGCCGCCAGCGCGGCGGGCCGGGCCCCCTCGCTGAGCAGCGTGTACCCGGATACGTGCATATGGTTACCGGGCGCGAACAGGTCACGCGGCAGGTCTTCGGGGGACAGCGCCGCGTTGGCGCCGGGGTCGGACAGCATCGTGTGCTCGCCCTTGTGCGTGATCATCACCACGCACGTCCCGGTGGGCCGCTCCGGATCCATGACCAGGCGGGCGTCGACGCCGTAGCCCATCAGTTCCATGTCGCGGTTGCGGCCGGCGATGTCGGCCCCGCGCCGGCCGACGAACGCGACGTCGATGCCGTCCACGGCCAGCCACGCCGCGATGTTCGCGCCGGAACCGCCGCCGTGCATGGACACGGTCGCGGCTGTGTCGCTCCCGCGGGCCAAGGGATACAGAGCGTGGGCGACGGCGTCTGTCATAAGATCCCCGACGACAACGACGCGCGTCATGGCGTTCTCACCTCGTCCCGGAAGCACATGGCCACTCTGCCTCCGTTTACCTGTTCCATTGTTGGGCAGCGGGCACGAACGCAACGCATCGCCGCGGCCGCCTGACGGGCTTCTGCCCGCCGGACGGTACCCCGCAAACCCCATCTTTTCTTAAAGGTAACTGTCTTCGCCCATACCATGCCAGCGCAGGCAAGCCGGGCACGCCCGTATCGTTATCGCAGCATGAGAGGCACCTCCGTCACATTGTGACATCAATAAGTCACTGATCGTAGTGGAACGGCCGGCAATGACAACGATGAACTCGTCGGACTCGCCCGCAAGCACCTGATTGAGCTGCCCCAGCTCGTCCCGGAACATCCGCCCTGATGGTGTTTCCGGGACGATGCCGAGCCCCGTTTCGTCACTGACCGCGACCACGCAGCCGCCCGCCTGGCGCCACGCCGCGACGACGCCGGCGGTCCGCTGGCGCAGCCGCGCGGCCGAGGCGGCGGTGCCGTCCCAGGCGCCGCAATCGTCCATCACGGCCGCCAGCCAGGTGGTGATGCTGTCGACCAGGACCGCGCCGCGCGCCTGCCGCAGGATTCCGGCGAGGTCCGTGGTTTCGGCCGTGTGCCACCAGGCGGGCCGCCGCGCGCGATGGGCGGCGATCCGCGCCGCCCAGTCAAGACCGGCCTGCGGGCCCGGCGCGGGCCCGGTCGCCACGTACGTCACCTCCGGCTCGGCGGCGACGCGCAGCTCCGCCTCGGCGGACTTGCCAGATCGCGCACCGCCGAGCACCAGTGCCCGCCAGGGCCCCACCCGGCCGGGCACGGCCAGGCCGGGCGCGGGCACGGTCAGCGTGTCGCCGTCGCCGGGCAGCACGGCCCGCCAGATCCGGCATCGCCGCGCGAGCTCGCGTTCGGAGCTGACCCGGTGGTCGGCGAACATCGCGGCCACCAGCGTCTGCGGGCCCGCCGCGCCGCAGGCGCGCAGCCAGCCGAGCTGTGCCGGATGGCTGGCCAGATCAAGCAGCGCCGCGTCGTAACACGTCCCGGCCGGTACGGCGGGGGTGATGCCGGCGGTGACCGGCCCGGCCGCCGCGAGCAGCCGTGTCCCGTCCGGCGCGGTCACGTCCCAGCCGCCCGCCAGCCGCCCGATCCGGTACCCGGACATCTCGCGCACGGTGCCCTCCGGCCACTCCCCGCCCTCCGCCCGCTCCCCGCCGGCCCATCCGCCGCGCCCGTCCACGAGGGCCACCCGCGGCCCTTCCAGCCGCACGGTGCCGTCAATGACCAGCCGGGCCGGCCCGCGGCTGGTCCCCGCGGAACGGGCTCGCTGGCACGCGGCGCACCGGCAGCCGGGCTCGGGCCAGCCTCGCACACCGCCGCTGCCCAGCACGCTGATGTCCATCTGCCTCCCTTCCCGTGAGCAACATATGCCGCACAGCACATCGGCAGGCCCCGTGCTTGAATAAGGAGGCCTGCGTGTCCGCCGGGCATGCCGGCCCCTGCTCATCCGCTCGCCGTACCTGGCGGAGGCCGCCGTGCTCATTGACGATCTTGCCCGGGATGCCGCCGATCTGCTGAGCGTCGGCAACTCCGGGCAGATGAAGTCGCTGAACCGGCTGGCCGAGCTGGCCGTGCGCGAGATCGACGGCTGCTGCGGGGCGACCGCGATGCTCTGGCGGGACGGGGAACTGGCCGGGCTGGCCGCCACCCATCCGGACCTGGCCGAGCTGGCCGAGTTCCAGTTCCGCGCGGGGTACGGGCCGGCCATCGAGGCGATGCGCGAGGGCCGGCCGGTCGGCATCCGGGACACGCTGCACGACACCCGGTGGCCGGACTTCATGAGCGAGGCGCTGTGCCGGGGGGTCCGGTCCTCGGTGGCCCTGGTTCACGAGTTCCTGCCGATGACCGTGGTGCTCGCGGTGGTCAGCGTCCGCCCCAACGCGATCGACAGCGAGCAGATCCCGTTCGCCGCGACGCTGGCCGCGTTCGGCGGTGCCGTGCTGGCCAACGCCTCGGCCTACGGCGCCGCCCAGCGGGAGGCCGTCCAGCTCAGGAACGCGGTCGAGAGCCGGGCCGTGGTCGACCAGGCCAAGGGGATCCTCATGCATGCGTTCGGCTGCTCGGCCACCGAGGCGCTGGAGCGCATGCGGCGGGTGTCGCAGACCCAGCACGTCAAGGTCACCGACGTGGCCCGGCAGGTCGTGGAGGGCCACAGCGCCGTCCCGGGCGCCTGACCCGCCCGCCGGTCCCGCCCGCCTGCGGACGGGACCGGAACGGGGAGCGGCGGGTCAGGCCGCGGACTGGCTTACCTCTTCCTCGATCTCCTCGAGGTCTTCCACCGCCGCGAGGCTGACCGCAGGCCGCCTGGCGCGGTCGTAGACCGCGATGGTCTCCCGGGCCACCCGGTCCCAGGAGTACCGCGCCCGCGCCCGGTCGGCGGACGCGATCCCGTACCCCTCCAGCAGCATCGGGCTGGCCAGCAGGCGGCGGATCCGGCGGGCGAGCGCGGCCGGCTGGCCGGGAGCCACCAGGACGCCGGTCGTCCCGTCGACCACGGTGTCGAAGTGACCGCCGATCGCGGAGGCGATCACCGGGGTGCCGCAGGCCATCGCTTCCAGGCAGGACATGCCGAACGGGTCGTACCAGGACATGTCGACCATCAGGTCGGCGGAGCGGAGGACCGCGGCCATGTCGTCCTGGCTGACCTGCCCGGTGAACTTGACCCGGTCGGATACGCCGAGGCTGCCGGCCAGCCGGGCCAGGTCGCAGCAGGCCTCGTCACGGCGGAGCATCGGCCGCGACGGGCCGCCGACGATCAGCAGCTCGGCGCCGGGGATCTCGGCCATGGCGCGCACGGCCGTGTCCAGGCCGTCCCGCCGCAGGTGGGTCGCCACCGCGATCAGCCGCGGCCGCTCGGCCCGCGGCGCGGCCGGGCCCTCCACGGCGAACCGCGCGCCGTCTACGCCGAACGGGACCACGCTGATCGCCGACCGCGGGACCCCCAGGCTGGCCAGGTCGTTCGTCTCGTCGCTGCTGGCGGCGATCAGCGCGTCCGCGCTGCACGCGACGGCCCGCTCGAGCCGGCTCCGGGCGCCGGTCTCGGTCTCCGGGCCGACGCCGCGGGGCCGGGATGAGCCGTCCCGGCCGATGCGGTGCCGGCGCTCGGCGATGCGCAGCGAGTGGAACGTCTGCACGACCGGGAAGCTGCGGTCGCGCGTGGCGGCCAGCGCGGCCAGGCCGCCGGTCCAGCCGACCGCGTGCACGACGTCGGGCTGGTGCCGGCGCCAGGCGCTGGCCAGCCCGTCGGCGAACGCCCGCGCGTGCGGCAGCATGTCCTCGCCCGGCAGCGGCTCGGCCGGGCCGGCCGTCAGGTACTCGGCCCGCGCGCCGCCGGGGAGCTTGTCCTCGTCGGGCAGGCCGGGTGCGTCGTTGCGCGCGTACACGGTCACGTCGTGGTCCTGGGCGGCCAGCGCCGCGGCCAGCGCAGCTACGCGGGTTTCCTGGCTGCCCGGCCCGCTGCCCGCCGGATGGGTGAGGGCGGAAGCGTCTTCGGCGACTAGGGCGATCTTCATGGGGCCGGCTCCTCGCGGCAGATGTGACTGAGAGCAACGTCGGCAGTCACAGCGGCTCGCACGAATGTGGATAACCACGAAGCGCGGGGGAAGGGGAATCGGCGGTGCCGACGCCTGCCCCTGCACATCGCACCCAGTGCGAGTTCGCCGGACGGCGCGTGCGTGCCTGCGTCGTAGGCACCGCTGTATGCGATCATATCCAATATTGCCGTGCGGCAAACAAGCAGCCTGCCAAAACCTCACTAGAGGCGAAGGTCCCTAAGTTAGAAGGCACAAGTCAGCGACCGGACGGCCGCCCGGCGCCACGCCCGGCGAACGGCGCGCCCAGGGGCGCCATGCCCGGCGGGGATACCGGCCGGCCAGGCAGGGAGGCGAGATGGAACGCGGCAGCACCAAGCACGGGCCACTGCACGACGAACAGCTCGCGCACGAGGCCGGGCCCATGGCCGGCGAGGCGCCGCAGCCGGGCCGCACCGAGGAATGGCGCGAGCCCGAGCCCGTGGACGACCCGCGTGAGCTGTTCGACGCCGGGACGGCCGCCTCATCCGAGCAGGCCGAGATCGACCTGCGCAGCGAACTGGCCCGGCTGCTCACCCGGGATGAGTTCCCGGCGGGCCGGGCGGCCCTGCTGGGCGTTCTCGATGCGAAGGGCGCGTCGCAGGCCCTGGTGGCGCGGGTCGGCGAGCTGCCGGCCGGCGATCAGTACCGCAGTACGCACGAGCTGCTTGTCGCGCTCGGCATCAGCCACCCCGAAGAACAGCCCCGCGGCTGAGGCGATGGTCCCCCGGCGGGCTGCCGCGCCGGTCCTCAGCGCAGCGACATGTGCAGCCGGATCGCGGTGCCCGCCGGGCCCGACCGCAGTTCCACCAGGTCACACGCCTGATGCACGATCCATAGCCCGTGCCCGCCGGGGGCGCCGGGTGACGGCTGGAGCCGCCCGGCGAGCGGGTCCGTGATGTGGCCGTCGTCGTGCACCTCGCAGACGACCGCCCGCGTGTCGTGCCAGATGTGCACGACGCCGTGCCCGCCGGCGTGCCGGATCGTGTTCGCCGCGACCTCACTGACGGCCAGTACCAGGTCGCGGACCCGCATCGGCGGCAGCCCCGCGGCCCGGCCCCGCTCGCTAACCAGCCGGCGGACCCGGACCAGGTCGCCGCCGAACGGGTATCTCCCGGCGCGGGCGGGCGGCGGCGGCAGGGGCTGGCTGAGCCCGGGCGGCATCGCGGCCCCGGAGTAGGCCGCGCTCCGGGTGATCGTCTCGCCGTGCTGGACCTCCGGGTGGGTCCGCTCGGCGTCCAGCAGCACCTGCTCATCGAGCCGCTCCGTGTCATAGGGGCACAGCACCGAGGCCGGCGCCAGGCCCAACGCCAGGTTGAGCAGTGCCTCGTGCCGGGTGGCCTCGCGGACTTCGGCCGCCGGGCGGCCGGCCCAGATGGGCTCGCCGATGTAGCGGACCGGCCCGCCGCCGCTGGTGGCCAGGAAGTCCTGCACGCGCGGCAGAATCCAGGCCGGGTTACGGCCCATCGCGGTCATGTCCGCGAAGGCGATCCGCCCGGCCGCAGGGCCCAGGGCGTCCCGCAGCGCCCGCAGCGCCGGGCCGGGCACGGCGGCGAAGCCGGGCTGCCCCGCGCTCAGGCCCTCGGTGAGGAACGAGGTGGCCGCGGCCAGGTACTCCGCGCGGGTGCGGTAGAACAGCGCGATATGCTCCAGGCCGCCGTGGCGTGGCCGCACAGCCGATGCGGTCGCGTTCAGTTCGCCGGCCTCCGGCTCCGTCCCGGGTGGTCTCTCGGGTCCGCCCCGCCGGATGAGCCCGGCGGCTGCGCGGGCCACTGGCCGTACTGGTCCTGCCCATAGGGCTGCCGGTAACCCGGACCGTAGGGGCCGTCAACGGGTGGCAGCGGCCGCCGCCGGATGGCACGCGCCGCGACCCCGTTCAGCAGCGAGCAGATCGCGAACCCGATCACCAGGTTGACCGCGGCGGTGGCGATCTTCTGCGACAGCGGCGCCGAGGTGCTGAACGGGAACAGCACCATGAGCAGGGTGACCAGGGCGACGATCCAGGTGAAGAACAACAGCGGGCGCGGGGTGGCCAGGAGCAGCAGGTGGACCAGGGCGGTCGCCAGCAGCGCCGCCGCCGCGGCCAGCAGCACCACCGTGGTGGTATGCGCGTCCCCGTACGCCCCGTCCCGGGACGGGGCCAGCAGCGGGATGTTGAACAGCCAGCGGCACACCACCACGCCCACCAGGGCGATGAGCGCCGCGACCACGGCGGTGGCGACGCCGCCCGCCCACAGTTGGCGCGCGTCGACCGCCGGACGGCTCCGGGCCGGACCGTCATCAGGCACGATCGGCCTTGTCATAGGACACCTGCCTAGCTAGCGAGCCGGGCCGGCTGCCCAGCTAACGAGCCGCGCTCGGCTTGATCTGCCGGTACGCAGTCAATGGCCCGGCGGCGCATCCGTCAATGGCAGCGCCTGGCCGTCACACCCTGCTGCACGGCCGTGGCGGCTAGCCATTGCCGCCTCTTCCCTGGCCTGGCTGAGCAGTTGTTCGGTACGTGTCGTGCCTTCCCATGCGGTACCCGGGTCCCACCGCCGGCAAACGACGGGTTTGGCCGCAGTGTATGCGTTTGCCCACCGCCGCTCCACGGTAGATCAGCCGGGGCGCGGGCAGGCACGCGGCCGCCACCGGGACCGCGCCGCGGCGGCCGGGCGCCGGCCGCGCCGGGACCTCCAGGGAGGCAGCGGTGAGCAAGGTACACGACGTCATGACGGCGGAGCCGATCGTTCTGCAGCGGGACCAGCCCATCGCCGACGCGGCCCAGGCCATGCGGGATCATGCCGTCGGGTCGGTGCTCGTCGTGGACGGCGACACCTTGTGCGGGCTCGTCACCGACCGCGACATCGTGGTCCGCGCGGTGGCGGACTCGGCGTCCCCCGGCTCACCGGTGGGCGACGTGTGCAGCCCCGACCTCATCGCGATCGACGCCGGCGACAACGTCCTGGACGCGGCCCGGGTCATGCAGGCCAACGCGGTGCGGCGGCTGCCGGTCATGGCCGGCGGCCGGATAGTCGGTATGGTATCGATCGGGGACCTGGCCCTGACGCAGGACGACGCTTCGGCGCTCGCCGACATCAGCGCGGCCCGCCCCAACCAGTAGGCGGCGCAAGGCCAGGCTGCCGCGCCGGACCCCGGCACGGCAGCTTCCGGCGTGCCCGGCCGGCCGCGAGCATGGCCCGGCTGGCCGGCGCCGGGCACACTGGGATGAGGGCTGCCAGCCCGGAAGGAGGACGCGATGACGGATGGCCCGGCGCGCGGCCGGTCATCCGCGCGCAGGCGCCCCGCAGCGCCGGGGAGCAGAGCTGTCACCGAGACCGCGGCGGCGGCCAGGAGCGAGCCCCCGCCCCAGCCGCCGGCCGGCCCGGAGCCTGCGGAGACCGACCTGGCCGAGCTCGCGGCCCGCCGGGACGCCCTGGAGCAGGCCGCCGGGCTGCCGGGCGCCCAGCTCCGGCCGCTGCTGGATGCGGCGTTCGCGGAACTGGACGGCGCCATCGACGCGCTCACCCATCGGCAGGCCCGTTCGGCCGCGCGCCGCGCCGAGCTGCCGTCAGAGCCGGTCCGGGCCGAGCGCAGGATGCTGCGGGCCGTCTTCCAGGAGGCCCCGGTGCCGCTGTTCCTGCTGGAACGGGACGGTACGGTCCGGCGGCTCAACAACCGCGCCAGCGACCTGATCGGCTCGCGTCCCGCCTACGCCGCGGGCAAGCCGTTCACGCTGTTCGTGGATCTGCCCTCGCGGGCGGCCGTGCAGACGTACCTGGCCGCGGCGGCGCGTACCGGCCAGGCCCGGCAGACCGAATGCAGCCTGCTCGGCGCGGACGGCGTGATCCGGGCCCGGCTGACGGTCGAGCCGATCAGCCTCCCCGAGGACACCGGCGTGCTGCTGGTGGCGGCCAGCTATGACCGGACGGCCGCTGCCGCGTCCCCGCCGCGTCCCGCCGGGGCCGGGCTCGCACCGCTGCGAGCGGCGGGCAGGCCCACGCCGTCGCCGCCGCGCAGGCTCACGCCGGCGCCGGACGCCGCCGCACCGCCCGCGCCCGGCCGGGAGCGGCAGCCCGCCGCCGCCCGCGCCGTGCAGACCATGGCACGCCGGATGGACCTGCTCACCG
>Ga0335078_10000396_pt1 | contig 68961 bp, 52 predicted proteins | sample Lox_Sample_32_FD_206711 | JGI IMG/M metagenome (GOLD analysis project Ga0335078, IMG submission 206711) | Soil microbial communities from Loxahatchee National Wildlife Refuge, Florida, United States - Lox_Sample_3.2 | ecosystem: Environmental > Terrestrial > Soil > Wetlands | place: USA...
CTTGTCTTCGGGCTGAATGGCTTCCTGCATTTCATTCCCATGCCATTGCCCCCAGGCGTCGCCGGCCAGTTCTTCATGGCACTGGGTACCTCCCACTACTTCGTCGTTGTTTTCCTGCTTGAACTGGTTGCAGCGGTATTGCTGCTAGCTGGACGCTATGTTGCCCTGGCGCTCGCGATCATCGCACCCGTCGTGGTGAACATACTGTGCTTCCACGCCTTCATGGAACCGAGTGGCCTTCCCATGGCAGTGATAGTTTCGGTTCTATGGTTGTTGGCGGCTATCAACGTTCGCTCAGCGTTTGAAGGGCTATTCCTGAAGTCCGCCTGACACGGAGTCCTCTCGGAGACGCGTTCTTTGCGATCGCACGGGTGCAACTCCGTTCTCGATAAATACAGGAGCTGTTGCCATGGCAATTGAGTTCTCGCCCACTATCTCGTCCCGGCAGAACGCGAGCGGCGGCACATTCGCTGTCCGCGCCATCGACCTCACCGCGTTCGGCGAATGGAGTTCGCCGGTTCTCGTGCTGGATCATTTTCGAGTTACTGGCCGGCCATTCCCGCCCCATCCGCACGCCGGTTTCTCCGCGGTCACGTATGTGTTCGAAGATTCGCAAGGCGCGTTGCGCAGCCGGGACTCACTCGGCAATGATTCAATCACCGGTCCGGGCGGCGTCGTTTGGACAGAGGCTGGCCGCGGCCTAATGCACGAGGAAGTACCAGCCGAAAACGGCCGTGAGCTGCACGCTGTTCAAATCTTCGTCAATCTGAGCGCCAAGAATAAGCTCATTGTCCCGCGATTACTTCGCCTTGAGAGTGCCAAGATTCCGGAGTGGCACAGCACTGCCGGTGATCGCGTCAGAGTTGTCGTGGGATCGTTCCGCGAAACCAGTTCGCCACTCATTCCTTCAGAACCCTTTGGTCTGTTTGATGCCTGGGTTCGGGACAGAATATCGTTCAATCTTCCCGAGGGGCATAACTCGCTCATCTATATGCTTTCCGGCCAGGCACAACTGCGCACCGATGATGACAAGCAACTTGAGATAAAAGGCGAGCAGGCTCTTGCAATTCACGGTCACGGTCGTGTCATCCTCGAGCAGACTGTTCGTCCCGCGCATCTCCTGATTCTTATGGGCGCCGAGATCCGCGAGCCCCTTTTCGAGTACGGAGGCTTCATCATGAATGACCGGTCCCAGATGATGACAACCATCGAGCGCTATCGCACGGGACGGATGGGGCACCTCGATCCGATTTCGAGAACTGAGGGCGAATCAGCATACATGTCATGATGGTAGAGGCCTCTATGGGCCCATTCTGTGTTTTGCTCGGATGATAGCCTCGATGAACCTCCAACGGTCCAGATTGCTATTCCCTGCTGACGGCGCCGACACCCACGTTGTCCTTTCTCGGCAAGATTGACTGGCAAATGCTGCATTCCGGTTTCCGTTTAGGGAATCTCATTTGACAGTTTCAAACAGACGCTTTAAATATTGGTATATGATACAGACCGAAAAAGACCAGACTCAACCCGATGAAAAGAAGCAGAAGCTCATCGAAGCGGCTGGAGAGGTGTTTGCCGAAGTCGGGTTCGAGAACGCAACCGTGCGGGAGATCTGCTCTCGGGCAGGAGCCAATATCGCGGCAGTGAATTATCACTTCCGGGACAAACTGGGCCTCTACACCGAAGTCCTGAAGTCCGCCATGATGGCGCAACAGGGCGCCGCCCCAAGTGCGGACATGGCGCATCCGCCGGACCCCGGTGCCGGCCTAAAAACGCTGATTCACGATTGGCTCGAGAGGACGACAGAGGGCAACAAGCGTGCCTGGCTTGCCCGTATTATGGCGCATGAAATGTCGAATCCCACCTCTGCTCTCGATCGTGTGGCTGAAGCCATGGGGCCAAATTACCTGCAATTTAGAAAGCTGGTGGGCAGAATCATCGGCCGCGATCCCGAAGATTCGCGCACACGCATGTGCGTGCATAGCGTTGTTGGTCAGGTGCTGCAATACACGCAGTCGCGGCCGATGCTCGAACGGCTGTGGCCCAGCCTTGATCTGGACAACGAAAAGCAACGCCGAGCGATTGCCGATCACATCGTCGCCTTTTCTCTGGCCGGAATGGAACAGTTTGCGCGGCGGAAAGGCGAGCCGACCGCGAAGAAGTCACGTTGAATAACGTCTGCGTACGCCGACCGTCGCCCCCTAGCTTGGGCTGATTCTTGAAATAGCGGTATATCTCTCCTCACTCTTGCGCCGCGCACCGATTCATTGCAACCGATGCGCACCTGCTGCATCTCACAGGTACCAGGAATGAAACCGACGTTTGAAACGTCGGTTTTATCCGACACGTTCCTGGCAGAAGCGTCATCGCCTGCCGGAGCGCTGAAGATGCAGACCATCGCGAGGAGAATTCACATGAACACCGAAGTGATCGCCCATCCGAAACTGGCGCATTACGGCCTGCTCACTGCCAATCTGGACGCAATGGTCGAATGGTATGGCAAGGTACTTGGCATGGCAGTCAATCATCGCTCGAAGATTCCATTTATCGCCCGCATCACACGCCAGGGTCCGCCGTTTTCGGCATTTGCGTTTGTCAGCAACGACGATATGGATCACCGGATTGTGTTCTTTGAAATGTCCGATGCCGCCATTGATCCGGACAAGCGGCGCCACACTGGGCTCCAGCACATTGCATTTGAATACGCGTCGCTGGATGAATTGCTTGGCACCTATGCACGGCTGAAGAATGCGGGCATTCAGATGCTGTGGGCAGCCGATCATGGCGTTGGGACATCTATCTATTACGAAGACCCCGATCAAAACGTCGTCGAGATCTTTGTCAACAACTTCGCCAGTCCATCCAAGGCAACCGAATACCTGAGAACAGCCAATCCGGGACGGCCTGCCCAGATTGATCCGGAGAAGTTGGTCGCGGCATTCAAGGCGGGGGCATCCGCCTGGGATTTGCACGAGCGCGCAATAGCGGGAGAATTCGAGCCGGCGAAACCTTTCGATCCTCGCACACATTTCTGAGTGATCACAGAACAGAGAGGATGCGAACTCGTTTCGGCATTCCTCTGCTGGCGCAATCAACGTAAAACAAAGTACGATTCAGCGCCAACCGAGAGCGGGAGCTACATGGATCAGAATGGCCTCTAGGATGTGCGCGTTGTAACCGACGCCCAACTGGTTTGGGACAGTCAGCAGCAGCGTATCGGCTTCTGCGATCGCTTCGTCCTTTCTGAGTTGTTCGATCAGGACATCCGGCTCAGCGGCGTAGCCTCGGCCAAATATCGCCCTAGCCTCGTGGATGTAGCCGATTTGGTCCTGTTCCTGCCCCCCGCGCCCGAAAAAGGCGCGATCGCGGTCGTCGATCAGCGCGAAGATGCTCCGGCTGACGGAAACCCGCGGCGTGCGGGAATGACCGGCCTCTTTCCAAGCTGCTCGATAGGCGCGAATCTGTGCGGCCTGCTGAACATGCAGCGGCTCGCCGGTCTCGTCAAACTTAAGTGTCGAAGTCTGCAAGTTCATTCCCAATTTAGCGGCCCAGATGGCAGTTGAGTTAGATGCCGCGCCCCACCAAATCCGGTTGCGCAGGCCCTCGGAATGAGGTTCGATGCGCAGCAGTCCCGGTGGGTTGGGGAACATGGGATGCGGGTTCGGCTGCGCAAATCCCTTGCCGCGCAGTACCTCCAGAAACTCCTCGGCGTGCCTTCGCCCCATGCCGGCATCGTCCTCGCCCTCTTTCAGTCGGAAACCGAAATAGCTCCATCCATCGATCACCTGCTCCGGTGAGCCGCGGCTGATGCCCAGTTGCAACCGCCCGCCAGCGATGAGGTCGGCCGCTCCAGCATCCTCGGCCATGTACAGTGGGTTCTCATAGCGCATGTCGATGACCGCCGTGCCAATCTCGATGCGCTTTGTCTTTGCGCCGACAGCCGCCAGAAGCGGAAACGGCGACGCAAGTTGGCGTGCGAAGTGATGAACGCGGTAATACGCTCCGTCTGCACCCAGTTCCTCAGCCGCTACGGCAAGATCAATAGATTGCAGCAGCGCATCGGCGGCTGAGCGAGTCTGAGACTCCGACGAAGGTGTCCAGTGGCCGAAAGAGAGAAACCCGATCTTCTTCATGCATTTAACCCTATCGCCTGAAATCGTACCCATCCTCGTGGAGGGTGGGCCAGCGTGATGAACCGGTATGTTCATTAAGGATGCAATGATGTTGGCAGCGGTTCTGGCAAATTGAAAGGACTAGTTTGTCATAGGTTGTTCCGATGCGGATGCTGTAGGAACAACTCCAAAACGTGACTCTCACATGCGGGTTATGCCGACAATTCCTTTGACGATCTGCGAAAGGCCACGCAGTTCTTTCTTCGACCGTACAACGAAAACGGTTGATCCATCCTCGCTCTCCCATTGATCGCAAATCTCTGTCTCCGGTATATCGAAGTCATCCACATAGTCTGCCGCAACTTCAATCGCATATGTCCTAGAACGCCATTGCTCAAAGAAATTGCGCAGCTTTCGATGCACGGACAATAGCGGGTCAACGAACTTCACTCCAAACCTCCTAAACTCAGTCATGCCGGATAGGCTTCAGTTGCGAGCGGAGCGCCTGATCGCTTTTCGCAGAGAAGGCGCCGCCAGTCATCCAGCGGATATGTGAGTCTGGTCCCAGCAGCAAGGCACAGATATCGTCGGCATCGCAGGTTTGCAATTGTTGTTTCCATGCATTTGCGTTTTCGTAAATGAGGAGGGTGCGCCTCTGTTGCGCTTGCGGCATTCCGGCCTTGATTCCCGAAACGACTTCACCGCGAAAGAGCTTCGGAACCGCTTCGAGGAAGATCACGGAATAAATGCTGACTTCGGGCAATTCCATGGAAAGATGCTGGATCCAATCCTGGGCTCGTTGGCCGCCGGCTCGGCTGAAGGAGAACAGAATGACGGCCGGATGACCTTCTGCTGCGGAACGGAGCTCGATGGAATCGCCCGTAAGTGAATGACCTGCGAGGAGTGGCAGCAAGTCACCGACCTCTAGATGAGGCGAAGCCTTCTGTGCAGAAGCCTCTAAATGGCCTCCAAGCAAGACCGCTGCAAGAGTCGCTAGAGATAGAATGCGCAAAACCATGAAGTGTCCTCTTGATCGGTGAAGCGGCAAAACTGCAGTGAACGAGCTGGATACGGGCCAAGGAGAGTTTTTCCAAGGCCGCGGTAGATTACCTATACGGCGAACTTGAATCTGTTCCGGCAAGAGGCCAATCGGCATCTGCATGCGGCCTGTGATTAGTCCTCCGGAGCATTGGCAACAGGAGCATGCCGCATATGCCATAGAGCACCGCGGCCAACAGTAGTTCGCGGCGCATACCGGTGACATCGGCCAGACGAGCGATCGCCAATGCTGCGAAGGGCATCACGCCGGTGAAGGCGAGCGAGTAAAGACTCATCACACGACCGCGAAGAACGTCCTGGACACTCTCTTGAACCATGGTCGAGGCTACACCCAGCGAACTGGCGATGCCGAGCGCAAGAATCGCCACTGCCGCTATCGTCAGACCGAGATGGCGAGACCAGGCCAGCATAAAGAGAGAGAGCGTATTCACCATTAGTGCCGACATGATCCAGCCGATGCGAGCGCTTCGCGGGAGGGCAAGCAAACAGGCCGCGCCCAGAAATGCGCCGGCGCCCGAGACGGCCATGATTGCGCCCAGAGCGCCGGGCCCAACCTGAAGCACGTGTTTGGCGTAGTACGGCATGAGGATCGATACATTGGGAAACACGAACATAGTTGTAATGGCGGTTAACCCGAAGAGTGCCAGGAGGTGGGGTTGTTTCCTGACATACTGCAACCCCTCCGCCATAAATTTCCGCGTGTTCGACGACCCATTCGTGGCTGCGGCCCTTGGCCGTATCAGTAGAAGGCTACCAATCACCGCGAAAAAACTGGCTCCGTTGGCAAAGAAGGCGGCCGCCATCCCCCAGCGGGCCACAAACCAGGCGGCGAGCGCCGGCCCGATGATGCGAGAGCCATTGAAAGTCGCCTGGTTAAGCGCGATCGCCTGGGGCAGATCCTCTTTCGCGACGAGTTGAGGATAAAACGACTGGTAGGCCGGAAGATCGAAGGCGGTGGCAAGACCGAGCAGCAGAGCGATCAGCCAGATGTGCCAGAGTTGGAGACGGCCAGACAGGACCAGCGCGCCCATCAGAACAGCAAGCACAGCCATCGCCCACTGAGTTATCAGCAGAATCCGGCGCCGCTCCATCCGGTCAGCCGTGACTCCACCGAACGGCATAAGAATCAGGGTGGGAATCGAGGCTGCGAGATTGACCGACGCAAGCGCAAGGGCTGACTGCGCCAGAGTGGTGACGACCCAGCCTTGAGCGAACTGCTGCATCCAAGTGCCCGTCTGCGAAACCGCCTGTCCGCTCCAGAAAAGGGCGAACTCGCGGTTTTGCAGCGCGCGCAGCAGGCTTTTTCCTCGCCCTTTTGCCGCACCGTTTGCCGGCGGGCGGGGGAAGCGAGGCCGCCCGGCTACCCGGTCCGGCCGTTCTTTCATCCCTTCGGCCGACAACAACTCTTGCCCTGTCCGCATCGAATGCGCCTCCCACACTGGTGGCCGGATCGGTTAGACCTCGTTCGAATCGAATTCGAGAATGTTCCCGTCGGGGTCGTGTACTCGGAAGTTGGTCCTGCCGAACGACCGCCTCGCCGGCGGTCCGTCGGGCTCAATGCCGGCAGCTCGCAGGTGCTCATAAAGTCCCTGCAGGTCAGGAGCATCCATCTCAATGTGGAAGCTCTTCTCCTCAGGCGGGATCCCAACGACCTGGACGTGCCCATCACCGATCTTGAACTTGGCGAATTGACCGGCGCGGTGCATAATCATTTGCGCGCTGGGCAGCTTTGAATAGAAAGCAACCGACTTTTCAACGTCGGCGACAAGCAGGCTGATACCTTCCAAACTGAGTTGCATTGGTTTTCTCCTTTCACTTCACTTAAACAGATGTTTGAAACGTAGGTTTTGATTCACTTGGAGCGAATATTTTTGGCTCGGCGAAGAAAATGTGAACGCGTCGTTCTCCTTCGGCGCCTAAGAGCCGGCAGCAAATTCCGAACATTGAGCGACTTCCGAACTCACCAGCTCCTGTTCGGCGGACGGAGGAGAGATTTCAATGCCAAGTCGCTTCATCTCGGTGAGAGGGTCGCGGAGCGTCGGACTTAAATGGAACCCGCTCGCCTTCCATGCGTTCAGCCCACCTTCCAAAACGCGAATCTGAGTGACTCCCCTCTTGCGCAATGCGGTCGCCACACGTGCGCTGACAAAGCTGTTGGTCGCTCTACAGTAAACAACGAGAGTTACATCCTCGGGAACGAGAACCTGCGACTTCCGCCGCATCCGTGCCGGGTCGCCGCGCCATGCGCCCGGAATTGAAACGGAGTCTTCCGGATCGTCCTCAAACCGGCTGAGATCGATGACCGCAACCTTTTCGCCACTGTCCATCAAAGTTTTCAGTTCGGAGGGGCTAATCAAATGTGATTGAAGTTCGCGGATGATTCTGGCAATATGCATTGCCTTCAATGCCAAGACCAACAAGAGTGGAATAACGAGAACAAGAATCACGCTGTGGGCAGTGAGAGAGATGTAACCAGCTATGCCCTCGAATCGCTTGGCAGCGAAAAACCCTATTCCCGTGTACGTTGCTACCCAGAGGGCTGCGCCGCAGGCGTCGTAAGCAAGGAACAGTCCGCGTGGCGATCTCGACATTCCAGCAAGTGGCGGTGTAATGGCTCCAAGACCGGGAATGAGTTTGGCGATTAAAAGGATTGGCAAGCCGCGCCTGGCAAAATCACCTCTTGATTTTCGAATGCACAAACTGGGATCGGTGGCCAGGGCGCACAACAATCGCAAAACCGGCTTGCCCCAATAGCGGCCTGCCTCAAACCAAGCCATATCGCCTATCAGAGATCCGAGAATGCCGATACAGAGAATCCAAATCAAGCTGAGGCGCCCGGTTCCAGCAAGGGCGCCTCCCGAAAACAAAAATGGCGCAGCAGGGATCGGAAGGCAGAGTTGTTCGGCGAGCACAGCCAGAAACAGAATCGGATAGGTCGTGTGTAAGAGAGACTCGTTCATCCGACAATTCCTTTCCGGGAAGCACCTTCAACTTCCCGGGTCATTTCGCTAAGATTCGCGGTACACGCCGGCCGCTACTTCTTCGCTAACTCTTTCTCGGGAGGGAGTTGTGCCCGGTCCCAGCCTCCACCAATGGCTTCAATGAGCTGCACGTTGCTCGTCATCTGGCTGACTCGAAGACTGACGAAGGTCTGTTGTTGAGTGAGCAAGGATGCCTCCGCCGTGTAGACATCGAGGTACGGGTCCAATCCGGTCCGGAATCGCGTGTTCGCCAGGTCGAGATATCTCTGCGCGGCGTCGATCGCAGCCTGTTGCTGCGGCAGCTGTTCTGCGAGGTATCTTTGAGAGGCAAGAGCGTCTTCTGTTTGCTGGAAAGCTGTGAGAACAGTCTGTCGATACGATGCGGCGTCGGCTTCGTATTCGGCTTTGTAATTTGCGAGAGTCGAACGGCGAGCGCCGGCGTCAAAGAAAGTTTCTGTCGCGGAAGGCCCGATAGAGAAGAACCGGCTGGGCCAAGTAAACCAGCTTCCAATCGTCGAGCTCTGAAGACCGCCTTGTCCAGAGATGCTGAAGGAGGGATAGAACGCCGCAACCTCGACATCGATAAGCGCGTTCGCGGCAGCCATGGTCCGCTCCGCTGCGGCGATATCCGGACGACGTTGCAGCAGCTCCGATGGCACGCCGGCAGGAATAATCGGAGCGGCTGTCGTGAGTTCGTGCACTGGGAGAGAAAACGTGGACGCGGGCTCTCCAATCAGAAGAGCGATGGCATGCTCGAATTGCGCCCGGGCGATCCGCAGATTGATCAATGAGGATTTGGCAGCCTGCAGATTAAGATTCGCCTGAGCGACGGATTGAGCAGTGTCGATGCCGGTCTTATCGAGCAGCGTTGTAAGCTCGAGCGATTTCTTGTAGGCTTCTACGGTTCGCTCGTACAAGGCGATGAGTGAATCCTGGCCGCGGAGTTCGAAATAGTACTGCGCAAGGCTTGCCTGCTCTGAAAGTCTTGTGTTCGCAAGATCGGCGGCACTGACTTGCGCCTGGTTCGCATACTGGCGAACTGTGCTCCGCACTCTACCCCAGACGTCCGGCTCCCAGGAAACATCGAAGGAGAGATTGAAATCGTTACTATTCAGATTCTGCGCCGGACCTCCGGACGGTCCACCCATGCTGCCGGAACTGCGCGCACGCGTGTAGGAGGGACCGCCGGTGACGGTGGGAAAGTAATTCGATCGTGCTTGCCGCACTAGGGCGCGAGCAGCCATGAAGTTCTCGTAGGACTGCGCAATCGTCTGGTTGGAACTGTTGAGTCTTTCCTCGAGCCCGTTAAGTTCTGGCTCTCCATACATCTCCCACCACTTGCCGCGTGAAGCCGCATCCTGGGGCTGAGCAGCTTTCCAAAGCGTGCCATCTGGACCGGTTTGTGGCGCGAGTTCCTTGAAGGCCGGCGGCGCAGTCATGGCGGGGGGTGTGTACTTGGGCCCCACGTTGCAGCCGGTCAGGCTCATGAATACGCCGCATATCACTACATGTGTGAGAGAAAGGCGATTGGATGCTGATCTCATGGGTGAACTCCTTACGCCGTTGCAGTGCCCGGATCCTGGACGAGGCGAGCCACTCTGCGGCGTTTGAAACTTTGAGCGATGCGATCGAAATACAGATAAATCACTGGCGTGGTGTAGAGCGTCAGAATTTGGCTGAAGACGAGCCCACCGACCACGGCAATGCCGAGCGGGTGCCGAAGCTCCGATCCGGTTCCACGTCCGAAGGCAAGCGGCAATGCTCCCAGAATCGCTGCACATGTTGTCATCAGGATCGGACGGAAGCGAAGCAGGCAGGCTTCGAAGATAGAGTCTCGGGAATTCTTGCCTTCTTCGCGTTCAGCCTGCAGAGCAAAGTCGATCATCATGATGGCGTTCTTCTTCACGATTCCGACCAGCAGAATGATCCCGATGAAAGAGATGACGTCGAGTTCGCTGTTGAACAGGATGAGCGAGAGAAATGCGCCTACGCTGGCTGAGGGCAATGTCGTAAGAATCGTGATGGGATGGATGAGGCTCTCGTAGAGTATGCCGAGAACGATATAGATCGCCAGCAGCGCTCCGAGAATGAGAAACGGCTCGCTTGACATCGACTTCCGATACGCCTCAGCAGTTCCAGCAAACTGTCCGCGAATGGAAGAAGGCATTCCCATCTGCTGTTGCATTCGCGAGATTTCCTGCTCCGCCTGCCCTAGAGCAATGCCGGGAGCTAGATTGAAAGCGATGGTGACTGACGGGAAAAACGACGAGTGATTCACGGAAAGAGGGGAAGTTGAAGTGTGAGCGCGGGAAATCGCCGCGAGCGGAACTGAACCGCTCCCCGATGAATGAACTAATGTTGAGTTCAACGACCGTGGGTCGTCGTAAAACTGCGGCGCCGTCTCAAGGACCACATAATACTGATTGATCGGGGTGTAAATGGTCGAAACCTGAGATTCGCCAAACTCGTAATAGAGCGAGTTGTCGAGCATCTGAGTAGTGATACCAAGCCGCGCTGCGGTAGCACGATCGTACTGCAGCAGCATTTGCAACCCTTGATTCTGCTGGTCGGTTGTGACGTCCCGGAGCGAGGCCATTTGCCGCATTTGCTCGTAGAGCTTCGGTCCCCAGACGCTCAGGTCTCCGACTGAATCTGAGGAGATCTGGTACTGGTAAGCGGCATTGCTTTGACGACCACCTACCGACAGATCCTGCGCGGCCTGAAGATAAGTTGAAGCTCCTGGAAGCGCGTTCAGTTTCGGACGCAGCCGATTGAGGACGTCTGCGGCGCTGATCTTTCGCTGGTCGAGCGGCTTGAGATTTACAAACAGGAATCCGGAGTTGATCGTTCCTCCGCCCGGGCCGCCCTGGCCTCCGGTAAATCCGCTGACGACTTGGACTGCGGGGTCGGACTGGATCACTCGCTCGATGTCGATCAGCGACGCTCGCATGGATTGGAAAGAGGCATCCTGAGGCCCCTGGAAACCGCCCATGAGAGTGCCGGTGTCTTGCATCGGAAAGAACCCCTTCGGAGCCCGCACCAGCAGGACCCCATTCAGAACGAACGTCGTCAGAAAAAGGACCAGGACGATGGCAGGGTGGCGAAGCGTCCAAGTCAGGCTGTGCCGATATCCGAGCAGCAGAGCATTAAAGGCCCGCTCGCTCATGCGATACAGACTTCCATGTGCATCCCGATTCATCGACGGCAGTATGTAGGCGCACATGGTCGGCGTGACAGTCAGCGAAATCACCATCGAAATCGCGATTGCTGCCACCAGCGTCGCTGCAAATTCATGAAAGAGCCTGCCCACGATGCCGCCCATAAATAAGATGGGCACAAAGACGGCAATCAGAGACAGGCTCATCGAGACGACGGTGAAGGCCACTTCCTTCGATCCGGCAAGAGCTGCCTCGAATGGACCAACTCCTGCTTCGATGTGGCGAGCAATGTTCTCCATGACCACGATGGCATCGTCCACGACGAACCCCGTGGAGATGGTGAGCGCCATGAGCGAGAGATTGTTCAAGCTGTAACCGCAGAGATACATCACTCCGAAAGTGCCGATCAGCGATACCGTGACGGCGACTCCAGGAATCAAGGTTGCGCGTGGGCTGCGCAGAAAGACGAAGACGACAGCGATGACCAAAAAGGTCGCAATGATCAGTGTTCGCTCTACGTCGCTGACCGACGCCCTGATTGTTGTTGTCGAATCGTTGATAATTTGCAGCTTCTCGTCCGTGGGGATCGACGCTCGAATCGAGGGGACGGCGCGCTTGATCCTGTCAACGGTCTCGATTACATTTGCGCCTGGCAGCCGAAAGACAAGCAGGACCACGCACAGCTTGCCATTGCTGAAGGCAGTCGATCGGACTGTTTGCACTGAGTCATAGACGTGGGCGACGTCCTGAATGCGGACGACAGACTGATTGGATGAGCTGATGACCAGAGGAGCATAATCCCTGGCCTTCGACATCTGGTCGTTTGCGGTGATGTCCGCAGTGACCTGATCGTTGCTGAATTGTCCCTTCGGACGGTTTGAGTTCTGTAAGGAGATAACTCGGGCGACATCCTGCATACCCAGGCCGTAGCTATTGAGCTGTTGCGGATTCACATCCACACGAACAGCAGGCAGAGAACTGCCGGCAACAAGCACCTGGCCGACGCCCTCAAGCTGCGAGATCTTCTGCTGAATGACGGAGGCTGCTGTGTCGTATAAACTGCCAGGCTCCCTTGTATCGGAGGTCAAGGTCAGCACAAGGACGGGCGCCACGGCCGAGTTGATTTTTCGGTAGGTCGGATTCGAGGGAAGGTTAGCCGGCAGGTACGTGCGTGCCGCGTTGATTGCAGCCTCGACGTCTCGGGCCGCTCCGTCAATATCGCGCGACAGATCGAACTGCAGGGTAACGGTCGTTAGACCAAGCGAGCTGGTGGACGTCATCTGAGATACCCCGGCGATTCGACCGAACTGCCTCTCTAGCGGCGTCGCCACAGAAGAAGCCATGATCTCCGGGCTGGCGCCGGGCAGGGCGCTCGTCACCGTGATGGTGGCAAAGTCCACCTGCGGCAGCGACGCGACGGGAAGCACCCGGAAGGCGATGAGGCCAGCGATAGCAATCGCCAGGGCGAACAAAGTGGAGGCAACCGGCCTCTTGATAAAAATGGCGGGGATGCTCATGCTTGCCCCGCCAGAAGATCGCCCCGGGCCGTATTCCTCAACCCCCGCGGAACGCGGCTGGCGAAGCGATCGAAGAAAACATAGATCACAGGTGTGGTGAAGAGCGTGAGAAGTTGGCTGACAAGAAGGCCTCCAACCATGGCGATGCCCAGGGGGTGACGCAGTTCCGAGCCGATTCCCGTGCCAAACGCCAGCGGAATGCCGGCAAACAATGCACAGAGCGTCGTCATAACGATCGGCCGGAACCGCAGTTTCGACGCCTCGAAGATCGCCTCTTCGGGCGCCTTGTTTTCCGTTCTCTGCGCCGCCAGAGCGAAATCGACGATCAGGATCCCGTTCTTTTGAACGATGCCGATCAAAAGAATGATTCCAATCACGGCGATGATGTCGAGGTCCTGGTGAAACACGCGTAGCGCCAGGAGCGCGCCCACGCCGGCAGATGGAAGAGTCGACAGGATCGTGAGAGGATGAATGAAGCTTTCGTACAGCGTCCCGAGCACAATGTAGACAGCCACCAACGCGGCCAGAATCAGAAGAACCAGATTCGAGCCAATGGAGTCGTACGCGGCGGCGGTGCCTTGAAAATCAGTCTGCACGCTTGCCGGCATACCGAGCCATTGTTGTGCCTTCTTGATGGCGTCCACCGCCTGGCCAAGCGAGTATCCCTTCGCCACATTGAATGAAACCGTAACTACGGGAAACTGTCCCTGGTGCGCCACGGTCAAGGGCGACGGCCTCATGACAAAATGACTGATGGCTGAGAGCGGTATGGGCGTTGGCTGAGTTGTTGACGAACTGGATGAACTGGAGCCGCCAGTGCCCGATCCTGTCGTGGCCGACGAAGAGCTTGTCGCTGCGCTGACCGCAGTTGCCAGAGTCGTTGCCGGCGTCATTGACGCCAGCGTTTGCGTTGTCGAAGTGACCGCCGAGGAAGTGCTGGAAGTTGCCAGCGTACTGCTGGTGCCAGTACTGCTCGCAAGCGCGCTGGTTGGAGTCGAGGTGAATGCAGACCCGGAAGAAGGCGTTAAAGTCGCCTGCGATCCAGAGGACATTGTCGCTGTTCGTCCGGAGACGCTCTGTGCCTGAGTGGAAGTCCCATTCGATCCCTGGATGTAGATATCGTTTAGCCGGGCCGGGCCGGTCTGGAACTGGGGCATCACTTCCAGGATGACGTGGTATTGATTCGATTGCGTATAGAGCGTATCGACCTGCCGTTGGCCGAATGCGTCATACAACGTTGAATCGACTTGGTCCGCCGTGATGTTGAACCTCGATGCAGTCGCGCGATCGTACTCCAGATCGGCGCTGACTCCGTTAGATTGCTGGTCCGTGGCAACGTCGGAAACCTCCGGCAGCTTACGAACCGCCGTCACAAGCTTCGAGGTCCAGTCGTTCAGCTCATTCAGATCCGGATCTTCGAGCGTGTATTGATATTGGGTCCTGCTCACACGGTCGTCGACCGTGAGGTCTTGAATGGGTTGCAAATATAGCTGCATGCCAGGAACCCTTTGAGCGAGCCGTTGCAGACGGGTAATGACTTCGGAGGCGGATTCATGGCGCTGCTCGATCGGTTTGAGGTCAATTTGAATCCGCCCGCTGTTCAGCGTGGTGTTGATTCCGTCGGCGCCGATGAACGATGAGAGATCCGCGACGGCGGGGTCTTTCAGTATTTCCCCGCAAAGCTGGCTCTGCTTCTGCGCCATGGCGGTGAAGGATGTCGAATCGGGAGCCTGAGTAATGCCCTGAATGATCCCTGTATCCTGCGTCGGAAAGAAACCCTTGGGGATTTCAATGTACTGGAAGACACTGAGCAGGATGAGTCCGACCGCAACGATGAGCGTTGCCGTCTTATGCCCGAGCACCCAGCGCAGACCGCGGCCATACGCGTCAATGATTCGCCTGAACCAATCCTCCGTCATTCGATAGAACCGGTTCTGCTTTTCGAGAGGAGTCTGACGCAGCATTCTCGAGCACATCATGGGGATGAGAGTCAGCGAAACCGTAGCGGAGATCAGAATCGTCACGCTCAGCGTAACGGCAAACTCCCGGAAGAGCCTTCCGACGACGTCTCCCATGAACAGAAGCGGAATGAGCACCGCGATCAATGCAACAGTGAGTGAAATGACCGTGAATCCAATTTCGCCGGCTCCCTTGAGAGCAGCCTCGATCGGTTTCATTCCCTGCTCGATATATCGAGAGATGTTTTCGATCATGACGATCGCGTCATCAACTACGAAACCAGTGGAGATGGTGAACGCCATCATCGTCAGATTGTTGATACTGAAACCCATGGCGCTCATCACAGCGAAGGTACCAATGAGTGACAACGGGACGGCCACGCTCGGAATAACAGTGGCGGTGAGTGTGCGAAGGAACAGGAAGATCACAAGGACCACGAGGCTGATGGTGAGCATCAACTCGAACTGAACGTCCCTAACGGAAGCATGGATGGTTGTGGTCCGGTCGGTGAGCGTCTGAAGTTTGATGGATACCGGCAGGCTGCTTCGAAGCTGCGGAAGAAGTTCTCGAATTTCTTTGACCACTGCGATCGTGTTGGCGCCCGGTTGTTTGCGTACATTCACGATCACCGCGGGCGTGTCGTTCATCCACGCGGCCAGCTTGGAATTCTCGACTCCGTCTGCGATCTTCGCGACGTCCGTCAGCATGACGGGGGCGCCGTTCTTATAGGCCACCACAACGTCGCGGTAGCGGACGCTTGAAAGAAGCTGGTCATTGGCGTTGATCTGATAGTTCTGTGCGGGGCCGTCAAAGCTGCCCTTCGGAGAGTTGACGCTGGTATTCGAGATCGCAGTCCGAACATCCTCAAGATTGATGCCGTAGGAGGCCACGGCCACAGGATTGACCTGAATTCGGACCGCCGGCTTTTGGCCGCCGCTGATCGTGACCAGTCCCACACCGCTCAACTGAGAGATCTTCGGCGCGAGCCTCGAGTCTGCCAGATCCTCTACCTCGGAGAGCGGCATCGTGGAGGATGTGAGTGCGAGCGTCAGCACCGGCGCATCGGCAGGGTTGGATTTGCTATAGACCGGAGGCACCGGCAGGTCCGTCGGTAGGAATCCTTGTGCCTGGTTGATTGCTGCCTGAACCTCCTGCTCCGCTACGTCCATGCTCAGGCTGAGGGCAAATTGCAGGACGATGATGGAGCTTCCATCGGAGCTTGTCGACGCCATCTGCGAAAGCCCTGGCATCTGCCCCAACTGCCTTTCCAAAGGCGCAGTGACCGACGAGGCCATTACGTCGGGGCTAGCGCCCGGATAGAACGTCTGTACCTGAATGGTCGGATAGTCTGCCTGCGGGAGAGCGGAAACCGGCAGATTGATATACGCGGCTAGACCGATGACGAGGATCGCTGCCATCAGAAGCGAGGTCGCAACCGGCCTCTGAATGAATGTGCCGGAGGGATTCATTGGCTGACGACTCCACTCACACTCTCGCTCGGTGCGCTATTGGCGGCAGTCTGGGTGCTTAGAACGGCAATGCGCGTGCCGTCCTGAATCTTGTCGAAGCCGGTGACCGCAACGACGTCACCTTCATGCAGCCCGCTTATCGCGGCGTCGCCCCCTTCTGTCGCAATCTCAGTAACAGCCTGAAGATGAACCGCTCCCTCTCGAACCACATAGACAAAGGCGTTGACGCCGTTATGCTGTACCGCTGCTTCTGGAACGAGAGGCTGATCTTGCAGCGTCTGAACGAGTAACCGAGCGTTGACAAATTGATTTGGGAACAGTGCCAGGTCCGCATTATCGAACTGCCCGCGAAAACGAATCGTCCCGGTTGATGTGTCCACCTGGTTGTCAAGAGTGAGAAGCTTTCCGGTTGCGAGCCGCTTAAGCTGGGCTCGGTCCAAGGCCTCTACAGGCAAGGCCTCACGATGCGTAACTGCCGACCGCAATTCATCGAGGTAATCTTCCGCGACATTAAACACTACCGTAATCGGCTGCAACTGAGTGATAACGACAATTGGACTGCTGCCCCCCGAGAACACAACGTTCCCAGGGTCCACGAGTCGCAAACCGACCCTTCCGCTGATCGGGGCGACCAAATGGCAATAGCTTAGCTGGACCTTCCCGTACTCCACCTGGCCCAGATCGTTCTTGACGGTTCCTCGGTCTTGCTCGACTGTCTGCTCCTCATCTTCGTAGGTCTGTCTTGCCACCGCATCTTGCGCAGCCGCTTCGCGATAGCGCGCCAGATCGATCTCCGCCTGCTTCAGTGCCGCCTGATCGCGCTCAAGCTGCCCCTGGTATTCCTGTAGCTGCGCCTCATAAGGGCGAGGATCGATGTCGATCAGCGGATCGCCCTTATGGACCATCTGCCCTTCTGTGTAATGAACCGCGACGACCTCCCCGTTTACCTGGCTGTACAGGTTGACCGTCGCCAGCGGTGTCACAGTCCCGAGCGCTTCGATGTATTCACCCATGCTGCCCCGATGAACGGTGGCTGTCCTGATGTTCGGCGTGGTTAGTGGACTCTCGACAGCCTGGGTTGATGATTTGTGCTTGCGAAGCAGCGCAACTATGACGACCGCAATGAGCGCCGCGGCCAGAATCAGCAGCCAAACTCTGAACTTGGCCGACCTGCCAACTGAAATGCCCGACGGCCGCGCACTGGTCGTCTTCTGGGGTGTGTAGCTTGTACTCATGTAGCTGCTCCTTTCCGTTCTCAACGACTAACTCTGTTTCTGGCCCGATGCGTCTTAGAACAACAGATTAAAACATGTGTTTGAATCTGTCAATTGAAATATTCGGGCATTGCTCGGGCTCGATTCGGTTGAGACGCGATTTTCGGGGGCCTGTCGGTCCAACGTAACTGCGCCGACCACTGCCGCAGTTGATGTTCGTCAGCTAGGAACCGCTAACACGAAGACGAGCTATCAATCGAAGGCGTCTGTCCCCTGAACATTTGGCCAGCGCCTCGCGATTACATATAGAGCAATGCGATTGCCATTTGTAAATGGCTGCAAACACAAGCCCTAAATGGTTTCGCAAATTCGCAGGATTTGTGAATCCGCCATTTTCGCGGATCAGTGCCCGTCGCCGGAAAGCGGATTCACGTTGGCATCAAATGCCCAGAGACAACGGTTGTCGACCATGAGTCTGTCTCAGTGGAGTTTGGGAGGCGATGCGTCGCACTGAGGCTGTTACTTGTTTACAAAGAGCATAATGGCCATTGCTCCCAGGAACCCGCCCAAGATCATGAGGCTAAGCAAGATCGCAACCAGCCACTCATCAAATAAATGCCGGCGAGACACTATCCTTGAGTCCAAGGAGAAAAGTTCTGCGGATGGTTCGAACAGTTCGATTTGGTTTCCATCTGGGTCTTCGAGTTGAATATGCTGCCCATTTGGACTCACTTCCATTTCCTTTGCGAAAACCATACCGGCCCGTTTCAGGTTCTCAATTCGGGATCGAAGATCCTGCACATGCAGAACGATGTGGCTCTGACCTTCTGAACCACCGTCGCAGACGTCGGTCATCGAAGCGCACTCCGGATGTTCAGCGCAGGTCAAAGTGAGCTTTAGGCCGCCTGACGAGAGCTGGCGAGTATGCGGGGGATTCTGATGATCCAGTCTGAAACCGAGCTGTTGCACATAAAACTCTGTTGCTCGGTCTATGTCTGCCACCTTGTGGCGCAGACCCCACGAACCGTTGAAAGCCTTTGGTTGTTCGCCTGAATACAGCAAAGTTGACATGAATTCCTCCTATTCCCACTCAAGACGAAGGCAGTCCTAGGATTTCTTTTCCTGCATATAGTGCGCGGCGACAAACCATTTGCCCTGCGACTTGGTGACGACATAGATGTCAATCTGGGAATAGGGTGGAATACGAGAACCATCGGTGAGCAGTATCCCGTTCGCGAACTGCCAGGACATTTGCACAACCGCGACATCCGGCCGAAGAAACCGAATGTGATCGATCGTGGTCTTCGGCGGCTCGGTTCTCGGGGAAATGACGTCAAACGTATCCGACCATAAACTCTCGTTTTCTACCCTTCCAGTTGGCTGGTGCAGATCCCCGAAGCGGTCTATGACCTCGACGTTCGGCACTTCGAGCGCAGCAAGCCGCTTTGCGTCCAGGTTCTTGTATGCAGCAACCCAGTCGGACATCAGCAGTTGAATAGCCGATTCTCCTGTTTGCGGTGCTGGATCTGGCTCCTGGCTTGTGGCTACGAGCGACGGCGAGATCATCAGAGCGGCTATTCCGCAAACTGCCCAGAACAAGTAATTGCGACGCACTTTCAATCCTCCTTATTCCTATCCGTTGGGGACTCTACCGATGCACGGCTCGCTGAGCTCGATGAGAATCCAGTTTGGTTTGGAAGAGCCGTCTGCGGGGAACTTCGCTGAGTCATTTCGTGCTGCTCGATCCATTGCGAGCGAAGTGGATCGAGCCGTCCACGCTTCGCAATCTGCTCCATAGCGCCCAGGGAAAACTCTACGATGTGGTCGGCAATGGTACGGCGCCACTCCGGGTCGTCGAGATTCAAGTCGGGCCACAGCCTCTCAAGAGTTGGTCGCGCCTGGGAGTAATGGAGGATCTGGCCGACAATACTGTGAACGCACATGCGCGTCCGAGGATCGTCCGGACTAAGCCCAATGAGTTTGCCGACCATCGCGCGGAACCGCAGGTAGCTGATTCGCATCGACTCCGTCACCTGGTCGAGGGCTGGTGTAGGGTTTGCCATTTCGTGAGCCATAATCCGCGCGAGCCAGGCAGGTCTGCCGTTTGCATGGTTCCGTTCGAACCACTCGCAGACCAGCATTTTCAATGCTGCCCTTGGTTCCAGGGTGAGCGCCGACTTGCCGTTCAGTGCAGCGGCCTGCGGCCTCACCAAGCAGGAAGCCAGGACCTCCGTATAAAGGCCCAGTTTGTCGCGGAAGTGATAATTGACCGCAGCCACATTTGCTCGGGCCCGGGAACAGATCTCGCGAATGGTGGCGTTCTGGAAGCCGACTTCCGCAAATACGTTCCCGGCGGACTCGATGATCTTGTCCTTCGTGACATCGGGCAATGCTTGATTGCTGGCCATTCACTTCAACCAACAACAGATTAAAACATATGTTTCAATCTGTCAATTGATTTCACTGAGTGCCAGTCACGGCGGAAATCATTGATGTTCCAGAGCGCGAACACTGCTCACGGTTCGTGCTCGGCGCGATCTCCGCAGGTTCCGTCCACGTCCGCCAGTTTGAGGCGAAATTGTGGTGCCTTCTCAAGATCGTCCTCGCCGCTTTCATCTCCCGATTCCGATTCGTTGACACCATCTGCGGTTGCCGCCGCGAATGCTGCCCGCTCGCGTTTGTCCCGCCGCACATCTAGTAGCTGCTCTCCGACCGTGTGCTTCGGAGAAAAGCAATACTCCACGTAGGCTTCGAAGAGCGACAGGTTTCTGAGACCGCGTTTCATCAAATCTCCGTGATGGTGCCTGAAGAGATCTCTTAATGCATCGGGAGTAATGATGTAGAAACGCCGCTTGGCCTGATTGGCGATTGAAGCCTGAAGCCAGTTCCGCTCGATCCAGAAGACGACTTCTGCTTTGCGGACATGGAGAACGCTTGCCAGACTCTCCACTGAGAAGAGATCGCAGCGAATTTCGCGCAGACTGAGGCGGTTTCGTCTGAGCATGTTGCGAATCGCTTTGGGCGTCCGATCGATCTTTTTCGCGACTTCCTCGATGGGCCGCTTCACCAGTTCCTCGCGAACAATCTCCAACTCCGACTCCGTCCATCGCCGGTAGTCTTTTCTTCCCTTGATGCCATGCTGGATGATCAATCGCCAGCAGGCCTCCTTTGGGCGTCCCGTGTGGCGCTGGAGACGTACAGCAAGCTGTTCGAGTTTGCTGCCGGAGAGTACCTTGGCCTGAGCGGCCATTGCTAAAGCGTCGGGACTCCACTCGCCGGACCGCTCTGGCAATTTGGGGAGAGTTGCCATACGCGCCTCGGTAACCGATCGTCTGGTAGCTGAGAAGGGCGTTGTTGAAGCGGCGGTAGGAATAATGCCAGATATTGCCCTTCTACCTACTAAAGGCACTCTCGAAGGCGTTTTGGGGCGCGAATGACAAGATAGTGACAAGTTTTATGAGGACGGTCAGAAGTGACGTCCGTCTATACTCCTGAATAGCTGGTGGTTAATTCCCCCCACGGGCAGATGCTCGCGAATGCCGCCAACCGATCCTAGCTGCGAAGAGCTGACCTGGAGCTGGGGCCATAGTACCGGACATCAAGCTTCTGATCAGAAATTGGAGGCCGCTGCGAAAGCAGCATGGTCGTACTCTCTCCTGTGCGCACGAACCTATTTGAACGACCAGGATGCCGCGCGGGAATTGATGGAGCACGCTGTCCACAATGCATCCAGGTACGTTGCTCGTCATTCGGACGCTCCTCAAGAAAAACTCACCGCCCGAATTAAGAGCGTGATACGTCGCCGAGCGGGACAGCTTTCGGCGAAGCGGAGCCGCGAACTGTCGTACGGGTCGATGCTGGACATGGAATCGCTTCTCGCGGCTGAATTGGACGCAGAAAAAGGTGTCTTTGCGAACGAATTGCTCTCCCGTCTTTCGCCGTTCGCGCGGTCCATCGTAAACCGGCGCTTGAGCGGATATACCTGGCGAGAAATTGCAGGAGAATTGGAGATGGATCACACGGCGGTCCGTCGTGCATACTTGCGGGAGTTGGAGGCGTTACTCCAAGAACTGTCCCGGTCTGGAGATTCCCCGAAATGAGGTTAGGCTGGCGCCGATCGTCTCGCGCAGAGGACCGTTTTGAGTCCTGGATTACCCAGCAGCAACAGCGGCGGGTCCTCGCCGGCGAGACGACTCCTTCCGGCCCCTGTCCTGATGAAGGGTTTCTTCGGGACCTTGCCCGCAAGTCCAAAAGTATTGCGCTATCTGATCCGCGGATCGATCACGCGGCAAATTGTCGCAAATGCATGATCAGACTTCTTGAACTCCGGGAACAAAACCGGTCTCGCCGACAGCGCTTGGCGCTTACTACGGCCGTCACAGCTTGTGCATTCATAGTAGCTTCCGTTGTGGTTGCCTGGTATGTGATTGGAAGGAAAGCACCATCAGCCAACACAGCGGTCACTGCGCAGACGGTGAACCTTTGGGAATCGGGAACTATCCGGGGCGAGCAGCCAGGGCAACTCGAGTCGGTGACGTTGCCGGCCGCTCTAGTGAGAGTGACGATCGTTCTGCCGCGGCATAGTGCGCCCGGACTCTATTTGGTCGCAATCACCCGCGATCAGAACGGAAATGGTGTCGTTGCGGAGGGCACCGCCAACACAATGGCCAATGGAGATCAGCAAGGAATCACGACGGATCTCGATCTTCGAAAGGCGAAGGCAGGACCATATTTTCTCTCAACCACGCATGAACAAGATCAAGCGGCTTACTACTACCCTCTGCAAATCAAATGAAAAGACTCGTGATTGAACGAGTCACTCGATCTGCTGGCATCGTTGAAAGTGCCATCTGCGGAAGATCTTTGGGCCCCAGCCGATTATCTCGGTGCTAATCCCGTGTGGACGAGTGACTTGTTTGAATGCTAAGTCGAGGAGGAGCACGAGGTGTTACAAAAAGCTGAACTCAGCGGGCAAGCTGATTCAGAGAACAACCTCGGAGGCTCCTCAGAGACTATGTACTTCATTGGACTGGATGTTCACAAGAAGCCAGCGACTGAACTTTGTTCAGACGAGGACGCAAGGAACATGACTAGGCGATGATGTTTGTGCTGCAGAGATGCGACAGTCACGGCCCGCGATCGTCATTGGTGTTCCTAAACCCGTCAAGAAGCATGGGCCTGAGCGTTGCGGACGAGTCAGTGATGACGTTTGCAGGAGATCGCAACGATCTCGATTAGGAGACTGTTTTGGATTCCCACCTCAGGCCGCGCTCTGCAGCACTGGAGGAGAGGATGGGAAAGCAGAAGCGCAAGGTGATCGTGCTGGAGCCGGACGCAGCCGGCATTGATATCGGAGCTGAAGAAATTTATGTCGCGGTTCCACCGGATCGCGAGCAGCAATCAACGCGCAGATTCGGTACGTTTACAAGCGACCTCAACGCTCTAGCAGAGTGGCTTCGACTGTGTCGCATTCGCACCGTGGCCATGGAATCAACTGGCGTTTACTGGATTCCACTCTTTCAGATTCTAGAGGAACGCGGATTCACAGTGTACCTAGTCAACGCTCATTACCTGAAGAGCGTTCCAGGCCGAAAGAGCGACGTCTCCGATTGCGAGTGGATTCAGTATCTGCATTCAGTCGGCCTGCTTCGTACAAGTTTTCGCCCGCCCGACCATATCTGTGCTGTGCGAGCGCTATGGAGACATCGGGCCAGCTTGTTGCAAATGGCTGCAGAACATACGATGCATATGCAAAAGGCGCTGAGTCAGATGAACCTGCAGATCCATCACGTGCTTAGTGACATCACAGGGACGAGCGGATTGGCCATCTTGGATGCGATCATCGGAGGCGAGCGCGATCCCGCTACTCTTGCGAAGCTCTGCCATTTCCGCGTGAGGAGTCCGCGTGAGACCGTAGCCAAGGCTTTGGAAGGAGACTACCGTCCCGAACACCTGTTTACGTTGCGACAGTCGTTGGAGGGATATCGATTCCATCAGAAGTTAATCGTCGATTTGGACTGCGAGATTGCGAGACTGATGCAGGCTCTGCCCAGTGCAGCAGAGAACCCCGCTTTGCCAACCATCCGAACCAAGCCTACGGCATACCGACGTCAGGGCAACGATCCTTCGTTCGACCTGCGCGGAGAGTTATACCGAATTGCAGGGGTGGATCTCACCGATATTCCGGGCGTCAGTACCGCCACCGCACAAGTGATCCTAACCGAAGTCGGTCCTGATATCAGTCGCTTCCGCCATGCATCGGCTTTCGCTTCATGGCTTGGGCTTTGCCCGGAGAAACGCGTTAGCGGTGGAAAGGTTCTATCCTGCAGGACTCGCAGAGTTGCACATCGGGCAGCCACTGCATTGCGACTAGGCGCTCACTCTCTGAGTCGTGCTAAAGGCTATTTCGGTGATTTCTTCCGCCGCATGCGATCGAAACTGGGTACGGCCTCCGCCATCACTGCCACTGCCCACAAGATCGCACGGGTCGTCTATCACGTTTTGCTCACGAAGGAGCCCTATAGCGAGACCGTATTTCATCAGTGTGAAGAGCAGAATCGACAACGAGCGCAGCTGCGTTTGCGCAGATACGCTCATCAACTCGGATTCCAACTTGTCCCAACCGTATCTCAGGAAATGGGGGTTAGTTCCTTAGGAGACGATCAGCTATTGCGTGAAGGACGTGGCTGGTCGTGTGCATGGTGAGGGCAAAATCGGCTCGACAAGACGCGAGCTCGACCAGTGGGTCAGGACATTGCCTCAGCCCCGGACGATGGCGATGGAAGCCACCATCTTCACGGGATGGATCTACGATTACCTGCTCCCACATGCGGAAAGTGTGAAGGTTGCGCGGGCCATTGCGGCCGCCAAGAAGAAGAACGATCGCATCGATGCAGCCAAGATTGCCGCTTGTCTGCGTTGCGATTTTCTGCCCCAGTGCCATATTGCACCGACGGAGATTCGCAATAGGCGCCGGATTCTTCGTTATCGAAACCTGATGCAGAGGCAGACGGTGCAGATGAAGAACCGGATCTCCGGACTGCTGATGGAAACCGGTGACCTATGACAAGCTTCGCCTACATCGGATGGGCTACTTCAGCCGGCTACTATCCACCAATGAAGAGATCGAGGATTGCATCCGGCCCCTACTGAAACTGTGCCGGGAGCACATTGATCGCTCGATCCAGGTGGACTGAGCACTCCTTCGTTCGCTGCACCGGGATACGTTACTCGAAGAGCGAGTAGGGCGTTTGAGAACGGTCCCTGGTGTAGGCCTAATCACGGCTCTTACCTAGGTGCTGGAGGTCGGTGATACATCGCGGTTCCGTTCCATCAAGCAGGCCATCGGTTACTGCGGGTTGTGCGGAGCGGAAAAGAGCTCAGCCGACAGGGTGATGCATACACCGATCTCGAAGCAACGCAACAAGCATATCCAGAGAGTGCTGGCTGAAGCGGCCAGAATGGCACCACGCTTCAGTGACGAACTAGCCGCAATCTACGAGCGAGAACGACAGCGTGGAAACGCCAATCGAGACACCCTCGCGGTGGCTCGCAAGATGGTGGCCCACATGCTGGCTGTGGACAAACGGAAGACAGACTTCATCGCTACTGAGCGGTTCACGCCAACCGCAGCAGCCTGAAGAACCTTCCCTAATAAGGAAAAACATCCGGATCCATCGATGCGCAGACTGCCAGGTCCCGCATATTATCGCCCGAGCAAAGGAGGCAACTCCGGAGGCCCACTTCGATTTGTTTCGGGACTGGCAGAGAACACAAACTAAATCTTCTGCGACGGCTCTTCATAGCCCGAGGCAGCAAATGGATGTCCGGTTCTGCTTGGAGGCAGGAACCATCAGCCGAGAGGCAAGCGTGCGCAGCGATAGGTCTTGATCGATCAACACGCGCTCTCTGGAGCGCGACAAGCCACTTCGTGCCTCAACTTGACAGATGACTTACATGGATGGCGATTATGCGCTTTCTGTCGCGATGTTATTCAGCAATTTTCGGCACGGCACAGGCCGGCTGTCCACACCTTGGGCGTCGCTCCAAAGAGTCTTTTGAAGGCCTCGACAAATGCGCCGGATTGTTTATAACCAACACGAAACGAGACCTCCTTGACGGAATGCCCCGCCACGAGGAGTTGTACGGCCCTTGTCAGACGAACCTGACGGCGCCAGGTGTCGATGTCGATTCCCAGTTCTCTTCGAAAGATACGTTGAGCTGTCCGGACTCCGACGCCGGCGTCCGCACACAGCTTCGCCAAGGGCCTCGGGTCGGCCAGCTTACCAGCTATCAACTGCGCTACAGCCAATGCGCGGGGCTCCGAAGGCATAGTCAGCCCAAGGGGCGCGGCTGTTGCGTTTGCCAGTTGCAGCGCCAGAAGATCACGAACAGCGCACTCCGGCAGGTTGCGCTGTCTCAAGCGCCCCAGGCGCACTGCCTCGATGATCAGTTCCCGAAGCAGCGGCACAACGTAGAGAAGCGAAGATCCGCGCTGCCTGCGTAAAACCGTTCCGGGTCGAAAGTACAGTGTGCGCATACGAACCGCGCCAATCATCTGAATCCGGTGAAAAGTCTTTGCCGGTAACCACAGAGCGAACTGGGGTGGTAACGTCCATACGTTTCTGCCGGAAGAGACTTCCATGATGCCCTCAATCGCGTAGATCAACTGATCCGATCCGTGGGCATGGTCGGGGACCCGGGAACCTGCAGGGTATTCGTAAGACAGCGCTGAAACCGATATGCCGCGCGGGGGATCGTATTCTCGCAAAATCGGCGCTTGTCGCATACACGGTACATTATGACGCAGTACTCCTCTTGCGACACATCCAATTCGCCCGGATGATGATCTTGTCAGAAAGGAGTAGCGATTGATGAACTACCTTCACCGCTTGCTTTGCTCTTCGGCAAAATGGAAGGAAATCGTGCAGCGCTATGCGCTGCCGTGGACCCTGGAACAAGTCGATCTGGGCAGCGAAGTGCTCGAGATCGGTCCTGGATACGGAGCCGCTACCGAAGTGCTGCAACGCCAGGCGAAACACCTCGTATGTGTGGAGTCAGACCGCAGATTGGCGGATCGCCTTCGCCGTCAGTTCAACGGCCGAGTCGCTGTCCAATGTGAAGATGCAACCGCCATGTCTTTGCCAGGGGAATCCTTCGACGGCGTGGCGTGCTTTACCATGCTCCACCATGTCGGATCGGCTTCCTTGCAAGACAGATTATTTGCGGAAGTGGCCCGCGTTCTTAAGCCCGGCGGAGTTTTCGCGGGGACTGATGGCTTGCCGGGCCGTTCCACGAAATTACTTCATCTCTTCGACACGATGGTGCTGGTCGATCCCGATACGCTTCCACAACGGCTCACGGCAGCAGGCTTTGAAAGCGTGCAAGTCGATGTCAATCCGTACGCTTTTCGCTTCCGCGCCTGGAAACCGAAATTTCGCCCATCTCACCGTGCTTGATCCTCTACTCGCCCCGACTGATGCCAACAGGGCTTACCACGCTTCCAGAACCAGTGTGCCTGGAACGCGACTTGGCGATTCATCGTTAGACGAGAGGCCATTCCTTGCCAGGTGCGCGCTTAGAGAACTCATGTACCTCTAGTCTGATAGACGGCCTTCTAAATCTGCTTCAGCCTCTTCGCCCGCAGTTTCTGTTCCCGTAGGTTCATCAGCCAGGCGCGGGATTTTCGGGGATGCCTTCTACGAGCCAGAGCGGGAGCGCAGTGACCTGGGCTTCCTGGGCCAGTTCTTCTGCTAGCGGATGTCGTGGGTTACTCGGGCAATGGCCGTGACCGGCCGTGTGGCGTCGATCTCCCACACGGCCTCAATCGTCTGAGGCACATCGTTCATGCCGGCTCGACCACGGCGTTCCGGTATTCACCGCCGATGTCGCGCCGACGAACTAAGCGGACTTCAAAGGCCCGGCGACACTGTACAAACTGAGTATGATGCCGGACGGCAACGCTTTCGTGCTGACGAGCTCGAATGAGCGTGGCGGAGTTCCATCCGCAAGGATGCGCTTGCCCGTTCCCAACAGGACGGGATAGACGACGAGCAGGACGTCATCCGCAAACCCATGTTCGAGCAGCGTCGATGTCAGCGTGGAGCTACCCGAGAGGATAAGGTCCGGGCCGTCCTGAGACTTGATGCGGCGAATGTCCTCGACGATGTTCGGTCCAAGGGCCTCGAACGGGCCCCACTCGAGACTTTCGGGACGGTGGGTAGCGATATATTTTGTTGCCGCATTGATGCCATCCGCCAATGGACTGCTTGGCGCCTTTGGCCAGAAGCCCGACCAGATATCGTAGGTGCGACGGCCAAGCAGCAGAGCGTAGCTCCCGCTATACGCCGCGATGATTTCGTCCCCCCCAGCGGGGGTCCGATAGGGCACGGTCCAGGCGCTGTAGGGAAAATCGCCGTCATCGGCGGAGTGCTGAATCACGCCGTCCAGCGAGATGTGTTCCATGATTCTGAGCCTTCTCATTTGCGTCTCCGTGTTCTCCTGCGCTGGCATTCTTCACTGAGCCGAGACATACTTCACATTTCCGTATTGCGGGTTCTTCCACAGCTCACCTTTATATTCCATATAGTCGGCAGTTGCTTGCGCAATTTCGCTTCCGTAATACCGTTCAACCACATGCAGGGCGAGATCGATTCCTGAACTCAGGCCTCCCGCGGTCGCAACATTGCCGTTATCGATGTAGCGCAGTCCAGTGACAAAATGCACTGCAGGATACTTCCTTTGCATGTCATCCACGAACATGTGGTGGGTGGTTGCTCTTTGATGGTCGAGCAGGCCATAGGCAGCGAGCATGGAGGCGCCGGTGCACACCGACATGGTTATGTCCGCCGTCTTGGCGTTCTCCAGCAACCATCTCTTCTGCGCCTCGGTTCGGCCGCCCTGTGCGGGAACGACGATCACCTGGGGCCTGGGGGCATTTTCGAAGGTGAAGTTGGGAACGATCTGAAGACCGGCGGCTGAGATCGATTTCTGCGAGTCGGAGACGGTGTACAGGTTGAAGGGCATGACCATGTCGTCACCACCGCGCCAGGGCCGGCCATCGTGAGTGGTCATGGCATCGCCAAATACTTCCCATGGCCCTGCAAGATCGATCAGAGCGGTCTGGTCGGAGACGATGAAGGCCACGTTGATCGTTCCAGTGGCGGGCGGTTTGAGGATGCGCAACTGGGCAGAGCCAGATTGCGCATTTGCCCGGTGAAAGTGGCTGGCCGCGGCGAACGCGCCGCACAGCGCGATCAGAACGGAAACGGTGCGGATTCCTTTGGTCATTGTTGGACCTCTCGCTTGAAGAATTTGCGAACAGGATCAGTCTACGGCTACACTGGAATGTCTCAAATGACAATTATCCGGCTTTTTGAGACATTTCGCGAAAGGCGTGCTTCAAGTGATTGACTGCGGCGTCCGTGCACATAAATGAAGCCAAGACACATCGTGATCCTGGGATATGGCGGAATCATGGGCCTGGACCTCGTGGGACCTATGGAGGCGTTTGCAAGCGCGCACCAGAACTCGCAAAAGGCAGGCAAAGAAGCTTGTTATCGGGTAACCATAGCCGCGCTGGAGGGGAAAACGTTTCGCTCCGAATTCGGGCTCACGATCACGGCGGAAAAAAGCCTCTTCGACATTCGCGATTTGGACACATTCCTCATTCCCGGCGGCAGTGGCTTGCGTGAGTCGAATGGCGACTCCAAGCTTACGGTCTGGTTGCAGAAGAACGCGGGCTCGATTCGGCGGATCGCGTCGATTTGCACGGGAATCTATGGCCTCGCACCGTCGGGATTGTTGAACGGCCGAAGAGTCGCGACGCACTGGAGGTTCACTGGAGATCTGTCGAAGCGTTATCCCAAACTAAAGGTAGATTCCGGGTCGCTTTACGTAAGGGATGGGAAGTTTTGGACCGCCGCGGGAGTGACGGCGGGCATCGATCTTTCGCTGGCTCTGATCGAAGAGGACTTCGGCTCGGAGGTAGCACTTTCGGTCGCGCGCGAACTGGTCGTGTACATGAAGAGGTCCGGAGGACAGGGGCAGTATTCGGAGCCGCTGCAGTTTCAAGTAGAATCGCGCAGCCGCATTGCGGATCTTTTGCCATGGATGACGGCGCACCTGGAGCACGATCTTTCGGTCGAGGCGCTTGCGGCTCGAGTTTCGTTGTGCCCACGGCAATTTTCGCGGCGCTTCACACAGGAGTTCGGGTGTAGCCCGGCTTCGTTTGTGCGGCGACTGCGGCTGGACGAAGCGCGGCGCCGCCTCTCCGCGCCGGAGTGTACGGTGGAGGGCGTAGCGCGTTCGGTGGGATTTAGTGACGGCGATAATTTCCGGCGCGCCTTTGAACGGTCCTTCGGAATTGCTCCGAGCGCGTATCGGGGACGGTTTCCGGCGAGACACTCATGACAGCGTTGAATGTATCGGAAAGGAAAAGCCCGAATATCCGGTCTTCCGGGGCCTGATGAGGGTAGGCGAACCCTCTGGTAGCGCCTTGTTGGACTCGCATCGGATTCATCGCAAACAAGCGTTTGCACTTCTCAACTGCTGCCAACAGGACAAAGCGCTCATTGATGTCGGTTTCCGCCTCGAACCTGGGATGGGTATCGAGAGGCCAGCTTGAATCTCGCTTCCTAATGAAAATCGTGTGAGCGGACATCGAGAGCGAAGTCTGACAACGACGCCAAGTGCGTCGCTTTGACGTGGATCACATTGTCCTGATTCTGCAACGGACCCTCGACTAACAGAAATCTGCCGCGGGTGACGACCAGGCGGTCGCGCTCGTAGAGATCGGGCGTAACGATGACATTCGCGATTCCGGTCTCATCCTCCATCGAAATGAAGATGAAGCCCTTTGCCGTCCCTGGTCTTTGGCGAGCAATAATGCACCCGGCGGCGCGAACGAATTCGCCGTCGCGATGCTTCTTCAGCTCTTCGGCAGATAAGATACCCTGCCGGCGAAGCTCGTCACGTCGGTAGTACATCGGGTGCTTGCCCACGGTCAATCCAGTTCCTGCGTAGTCAGCAATCAGACGCTCCTCAATGTTCATTTGCTCCAAAGGAAGCGACTCGGAATCTTCTCTTAGCGCATCGCTCGATTGCCGGAAGAGAGGCCCTTCCAGCTTACCGGCACGCTCGACCTGCCAGAGCGCATCGCGCCGATGCCGGATTTGATCGAGCTGATTCAGCGCGCCGATCTGCGCCAGCCGCGTCAACTCCCTGCGGTTCAGCGATGGAACCCGCAAGGCCAGATCTTCTGCCGAGCGAAAACAACCGTCTTCCCGGCGTGCTGTCACCAATGCCTCCGCGGCCTGTTTTGTGAGCCCCTTCGCGTAGCCGAGCCCAACGCGAAGTGACAATGTGCCATCGTGCTCGTGTTCAACCGTACAGGGCCAGTCCGATATTTGTACGTCGATAGGCTTCACCCGTAGACCGTGCCGCTGCGCATCTTTTACAAGCACCGCTGGTGAGTAGAAACCCATCGGCTGATTGTTCAGAATCGCCGCCGTGAATGCAGCAAGGTATTTCACTTTGAAGTAAGCAGAGGCATATGCGATCAACGCGAAACTGGCAGCGTGCGACTCCGGAAATCCGTAGAGGGCAAACGAACTGATGTTCTGGATGATCGTATCCTGGGTTTTAGTGTCGATGCCATTCACTCTCATCCCCGCGCGAAGCTTCGATTCGAGATTCTTCATGCGCTCCCAGGAGCGGCGCATCCCAACCGCGCGGCGCAGTTCGTCGGCCTCGGCGCCGGAAAAGTTCGCCACGACCATCGCCATTCTTAGTAATTGCTCTTGAAAGAGCGGTACGCCGAGCGTGCGCTTCAGGACTGGTTCGAGCGACGGATGCGGATATGTGATCGCTTCTCTCTTCTGCCGTCGCCGCATGTAGGGGTGCATCATCTGGCCGACGATGGGGCCGGGTCGGATGATCGCTACCTGCACAACGAGGTCATAGAATCGGTCGGGATTGTTGCGCGGCAGCGAGGCCATCTGCGCACGGCTCTCCACCTGAAACATTCCCACGGTATCGGCCTTTTGCAGCGCTCGATATACCTCCTCCTCCTGCGGCAACTGCGCCAGATCGACTTTCTCACCGTAGTGCTCTGGGATCAGTTCGAGGCAGTCTTTCAGAACAGCCATCATGCCGAGGCCCAACAGATCAACCTTGATGATGCCCATATCGGCGCAATCTTCCTTGTCCCACTGGACGACCGTCCGGCCCGGCATCGAGGCGCGCTCCAGCGGGACCACGTGATTGAGTTGGCCCTGACAGATGACCATGCCGCCCGAGTGTTGCCCGAGATGGCGTGGCAGATCCTGAATGCGCATTGAGAGTTCCAGATACTTCGCAATGCGCGGATGTCGGATGTCGAAGCCGGCATGTTGAAAGGAGTGCGCCATCGTATCGGTATTGCCGCGCCACTCCCACTGGCTTACAAGGCCCGACAGTCGCCCGAGCGTGTCTTCATCGAAGCCGAGCGCCTTGCCTGTCTCGCGGGCGGCAGATTTGCCGCGATAGGTGATCACGTTGGCCGTCATGGCGGCGCCCAGCTCGCCGTATCGCCGGTAGACATACTGGATCGCTTGTTCCCGCTTGTCTTCGGAGGGCAAGTCGAGATCGATGTCCGGCCATTCGTTGCGGCTCTCACTCAAGAAACGTTCAAATAACAGTTCCATACCAACGGGATCGATGGCTGTAATTTCCAGGCAATAACAGACAGCGGAGTTAGCTGCCGAACCGCGGCCCTGCACTAGAATGTCGTTCTGCTTACAGAACTGAATGATGTCCCACACGATCAGGAAGTACCCGGCGAAACCGAGCTTCGCGATAAGCGCCAGTTCGCGTTCGACCTGCTTTTTCGCCCGCTCATAGAGATCGCGATCGCGCTTAGGACCATAACGCCGCTCCACGCCTTCTGCGACGCGCTTCTGAAGAAAGCTGTCCATGGTCTCGCCTTCGGGCACCGGATAGCGGGGAAACTCGTAGCCGAGATCGTCAAGTTCGAATTTGAGCCGCGAGGAAAGTTCGATCGTGGACTCTACAGCGCCGGGAACATCGCGGAATAGCGCAGCCATTTCACGCGCGCTTCTGAGGTGACGCCGGCTGTTGATGGCGAGAAGCCGGCCTGCGCGGTCGAGTTCAACGTGATTGCGAATCGCGGTAAATAGATCCTGTACCTCGCGGTCATAGGCGGTGGCATAGCGGACGCCGTTGGTAGCGATCACCGGCAGGTGAAGGGACCGGGCAATGCGGATCGCGGCCTGATTGCGCCATTCTTCCTCGCGTTCCTGATGGCGCTGCAACTCGACATAGACATTCTCTGGGCCGAAGATGCGGGTGAGCTGTTCGACAGTCTCACGTCCCGCCGTTTCGCCACCGCGTGCTAGTGCCGCAGCCATGGGACCTTCATCGCCTCCAGTGAGGCACACAAGCCCGGGTGCATATCGCTCCATGTCCTCCAGGTTCGCTGCGCCGTCCCCTTTCGTTGCTTCACGCATCTTGAACTTCGTGATGAGCTGGCAGAGATTCTGGTAGCCTGCTCGCGAGGTACACAAGATCGGCAACCTTGGAGGCTCGCTGGCATGTTGGTGTGGTAGCCACGCTGGAGGCGTGAGGCGCGGTCCGAAGCTCGAAACCGAAATCTCTGCTCCGATATGAGCGCGAACCTTGTTGCGCTTGGCGCTCGTATGAAATCGCGCAGCGCCGTAGACGCCGTTGTGGTCGAGCAGCGCCACCGCCGGCATCTTCAACTCAACGGCTCGTTCGATCAGGTTCTCGGGCAGCGATGCAGCTTGAAGGAAGCTGAAGGCGCTGGCTGCATGTAGTTCAACGTAATCAGCGTCTGCACCTCGCGAAGACTGAACGATGGTAAAAGTTTCAGGGAATGGCTTATACGCATCATTCGGATGGCAGACGGGAGTCCCCGGTGATCGAGCATTCGGTATGTTGGGACCGTGCTCAGTCATAGAGCGCCACCATCCGCCACTGCTGGCGCTGCAGGTCGCGCACCAGACAGCCGCAAAGGACTGCGCCGTCTTGAGATTGGGCGACCAAGTCCCATTGTTCGCATCCCCAGAGCGTCGGAGCCCACCATTCGCCGCTTGTCAGCCACGGACCATACGCCTGCTCGACAGCGTAGCGGCGCTCGCGAAAAAAGAAAGCATGCGGCCGTTCGCGCTCGACTGTGACAAATGCCGCCTCAGGCGGGCGCAATAGGCGCATGGCCGGATGCAGCGTGGCTTGTGCGCTTTCCAATGGCTTCGAAGATGGAATGCGGAACGGCTCTATGCGAAAACCATCGGGCTGGTGCGTATCTTCAAGAACAGCGCAGCCAACGTTTCCTTCGCCAACGATCGCTCGAATGCGCGCCAGCGTCACATCGAGGCGCGACGGTTCGGGCAATTGCGGAGTAAACAATCCAAGCTGTACCTTGCTGGTCTCTCCAGGCTCGCCATCGAGCGTGATCGCCAGGATCGCCGCCTGTGGCGGATGAGCTTCAAGATCGAGGTGCAAAAGCTTGAGCCAGAGTTGCCGGTCGTTGGTTGGCAGCGCGGGGCGCACCGTGCGCGCATGTGCGGCGCCGCCCTCGAGTTCGAGCGTGATGCTTACTGACGCAATGGCGACGATGTGGGCCGTGGCGCGGACGATCAGCTGTTCGAGCATCAGATTCACGACGAACATCAGCGCATCGAGGAGTTCAACGGGCGAGTCGAGTTCCATCCGCTCGCGGAGAGCGAAGTCCGGCTCGACAGGGCGGCAGAGATGCGGCATCTCACCGCGCGCCATCTGGCGCAGGCGTTTGGCGGATTGGCCCATGCGCGAGACCAGTTCCTTTTCAGGCAGCGCGGCCAGCATCCCCAGTGTGCGGATGCCCCATAACGAAAATGTCGTGGCCTGTTCCTCGCTGAGATCGAGCACAGAGAGCGGCAAGGATGCGAGCGCCGTGCTCTCCTCGCCATCCGGCACGACTCTCACTGAAAGAGACAACGGAGCCCGAGCAACCGCAACTGCCGCATGAAAATTGCTGCTCACAGCAACGCAGGCGGTGATTCCCAAGGCACGAACTCGCGAAAGGAGGCTTCGCGCGAGCGTTTCCGACGGCCCAAACAAACTCTGAGTTCCGGCAATATCGATGACGCACAGAAAAGCGCAGTCCTCGCTCGAATCTTCGACGCGCGGCGAGAATCCGCCCGCACATTCGAGCAGCATCGCTTTTGCCGCTGCCTCTTCACTCCGCGAACGCCGCAAGGATGTAACGGCGGAAAAGGTGTCAACTTCCACCTGCGTCATGCCATACGCGAGGCCGATCGCGCGCGCCTTCTGGTTCAGCGACGACACCAGTTGCAAAGGCGGCTCGCCTTCCATCACTACGCAAGGCTTGTCGCGGAACTCCGGCCGCAAGCGCAGCATCGCCTGCGCGGGAAACTCCTGTACATAAAGGCATGCGTAGCTCATCGTGCACCTGCCCAGCTCGATTGGCTATGCCAACTTGCGGCGCTTGCACTTTGCGGCGGCTTGCGAAGAGGAATCACGTTTGCTGGCATCTCCGTAAATCGTCGCCGCTCCACTTCGACACGATGTTCGATTCCCGTGAATACCGTCACCTCATCCTGGCGCGCTTTCCCAGGTTCGAATCGCAGCGTCAGTTCTCCGCTGCTCTTCGCGCATGGATGCTGGCTTAGGAGAAGTATGCTGGCCTGGGTTCGTTCCGCGGCGGCTCGATAGCGGAACCACGTCGCGAGCGGCACGCGCGAGACGCACTCTGCCGCGATGCCGGCCATGTCGAGAACGATGGCGCTGAAGCCGCCGGCCTGCAACAGTAGATCCGTAACGCGCAACGCTTGTTCGATCCGCGCCCACGGTTTCACGGTATGTGGCCGGAGAGTCGCTCGCGCTGTGCGTATTTGCGGTGGCGGCGCGAAGGTCTCTCGTTCCGCATGCGTTGGCTTCTGTGGCTTCGCGCCACGCGTAGCAATCGCCTCCGGTCGCCACAGTCCGCCAATGGCATGAGCCATTCCTTTGACTTCATTGCGCGGATGTCCTCCGCAACCTCCGCCGTGCAGACCCTTCTTCGCCGGCGCGGGAATCATGTACTTGTCGGGAACAGCGAACTTGAATTGGTCCCGCGAGTGCGCCTCGCTCGCGACTACGCCGCACCGTACCCAGAGCACACGCGAGAGATCGATCCCAGCTTCGGCCGCCGATTCTGGCGACAGAGAATCCATGACATCGATCCAGGCGCATACACTACCCGACCGCGTAATACGGCTCACGAAGGAAAGCGCGACGGCGGTGCGCCCGCTCGACTCCGGCCCTACCATTTCCGTGAGTGCCCCTATCGGTAGCCCGCCATCAAGCATTGCATCGATCTGCGCGACACCGGTCGGCGCGACTGGGCGAATCACCTTCGGTCGCGGAGTCAGCGCAGAGGGAATGCGGTGGGCGAGCGCATTCTCGATCTGGAGCCGAATTGTGGCGGCGGAAGCCATAGCGATGTATTCGCCTTATATTCGCCTTTCCGCAGCCGGTCTGCAACCTGCTCTGCACTACAATTCGTGCAAGTTCCATGTAATCGATTGAAAATAGGCGGTTTTTAATTTGCCGATTGGCTATCCCACCAATGCCCAAGATCCAATCCGCCTTGGATGCCACGCTGCGGACGGCGAAAATCTAACGCGAAGGGTAGCCGGTCACTGACGCCAGGTCCCTTTCAGATCGGCGGTGTGAAACGGACCTTCGTATGTAATCTGTGCCCAATCCGGTCACTGCGATCTGAAGACATCTGCAAGCCAACCGGCTACAGCTATTGAGGATTCGTGCGAACTGTATACAAGCCACTCAAAGTCACTTGTGATGAAGATCTCATCCCCCCGATAAGTTGGATCAACCAAAGCGCGATCAAGCTCATAATCCGAAGGGCCTTCGAGAAGCGCAAAGCACTTCTCGATTGCTCGTTCTTCCAATGCCCTAAGCAGTATCTCTGTGCCACGTCGCCGTTCCCACAACTCCTCGTGGAAGGCGATTACATTCATCTGAGAATCAAGTTTCGACAGGGGGTACCAATACCCTTTCACGCCCCAATGAGCAGCGAGCGTTTGCCTGAGTTGTTTACTCTCAGATTCCGTGAGAACTCGACGAGATGGCAGGGGCTCGATCAGTTGAAGTTGCGCGGTGCCTAAACCAGATATGTATTTGTCGAATGCGTTCCACTCTTCATCGATTGCAATGAGAGCGTCGGAGTATTTATCAAACTCCCGAGCTAGCGACGCGCACGCTTCTCGACCAGCGGCAAGAACCAAGGCACGGACTTCTTCCAACGAGGGAAGCTTCTCGCCGCTTATCTTTTCAACCAGCCTCTGAATGGCTTCGTCGAGCCTGTAACGAGGGAACAACCTGTAAGCGGCTGGAGTGTAGCGCATCCCATCCCGATCATCGCCGGATTCCGTCAGCTGCGAGTATTCAATAGACCACCGATAGTGCTGATCCGCACAGAATCTTCGAGCAGCCGTATGCAGAGCGATAGACGTGTCCATGTCGTTTCAAACCTGAAGCTCACCAATCGGGAGCTCGTTGATTTCAAAATCGAAGCAATAGAAACGCAATTCAAAATCTTGCTCAGGGTTGAATACATAGAAGCGTAGCCCTTCGAGCTGGTCGTCTGCGACAGAGGCAATCTGGAGACCGCAGGTAATCCCCGGATGAATTCTTTCGGTCTTCAGGTCTTGAACGCCAGTAAACTTCATTGCGATCTTCCCACAGCAATTCTTGTTTAACAACTCAAGACAGATGGTTTGACGAGGCTCGCCAAGCTCGCACGGAACTTGTTCAATGTGCAATGCCAGCACCCGAAGGAACCCTAGCCCCATGCGGCGATAGTTCTCAAGCCGCGATTCGATCGAAAATGTCATGACTTTAGCATCTCAGAGTCATGCTCGCCGACGCACCATTCGATCCCCTCGGGTTCTTGTGGTCGCTTGCCTTCCCGCTGCGTGTTCTGAATCACGGTTTGGCAACGATGGCCGGCTAACCGCTTGCGATACGTTCCCTGCTCTGCATTGACTAATGTAGGACACGCATTGGGACTTCTGTTTCGATTTGCTCATCGATAACAAAGACGGTGGTCGCGATCTTCGCCGATTGTTCTTTCGTGTCTTTGGTGAAGATGACGAATCGGGCTTTATCGCCAATAGCGAAGCTGTCTCTAGCCGCGGTAGCTTCCTCGCCTGTCGAAATGCTTTGGCTAGGCCACAGCAACTCGTTCGCTAGTGTGGCTGCCCCCCTGCTCGTGGGGTAGGGGCGGCAAGTATCGCGGTCATTGACTCGAACGATAGTGCTCCATTGCTGGGCGTTCGCATCCCAGCGTTCCACTTCGTAAATAGCCTGCTTCTCGTGCGTCGCGGTATCACTCCAGAAGTCGCAGTATTGAATCCAAATAGGCCAAAGGGAATGGTTGACCAGGTTCGCCTCATACGCCTTTGTGATTCCGGGGATTCCGTAATCAACTTTCCGAACTTTGACTTCGGCTTTAAGTCCGACTCTAGTCCCGCCGAAGACGGCGATTAGGCCAACCGCGAGGCACAGAGCTGAGATGATAAGCAATCCGAGCTTTCCTATCGTCATGGTCACCTTTGAGATCAGTTGGCAAAGTTCCTGAGAGCGGCCCAACAACCCCGTTCAATCACTCACAGCTCGCGAATTGACTCAACCTTATTTCCCCACTGAGCTTGCGACAGCAGTGCGGCGAAAGTATCTCCAGGCGAAAACCACCCCACGATAGCCGCCTTGGAGCAGCCTCCAAAGAAGCAGAATGAGCCAGAACAGCCATAGAAACGGCGCAAACAACGCTAGTATTCCGGTGCACGTGCAAATGGTGATCAGCACGCCAGGCTCCCAAATCCATTTGCGGGGATAAATCAATGGAAACCCACCAACCAGGATCCACTGCAATGCGATCAGGCTGCACAGGCCGATTGAGACCTCAACTTCCTTGCGGCGGCTGTCGCGATTCGGCCCGCGCACGCCGACCAACCCAGCGAGCGACCAGATAGGTGGACACGGTTGCCCCCACTGTGAAAAGGCCGCAGCGGGGAGTTCACCGAAGACAATGATTCGCTCCTGCCATGGAATGTGAGACCACAGGCCGCAAGGGCTGAACGAAACCGTTTCGCCCTCATCGGCTGGTTTGACCGCGTCAGGAGGCGACGGCGGTGGAACCGGGTGCGTAAATACGAGAGGCGGCAAATTCTCCTGCGAGCGTACCCAGTCCCACCTGCTTGCTTCCTCCCACACAATCAACGGCACGCAAATTGCCAGATGAATTCCCGCCAGCACCAGCCCCCGTCGCCATTGAACCTTCATTTCGCCACCGGGAACCCTTCTTCCCCACGCTGGATGTTTGTGGTTCTTTATGCTTATTAGCTTAGACACCGCCAGCGTGATTGTTGTTCCAGGAGTATTGTCGGCAATGGTCACGTCGGCAATGGTGACACAGGATCAACCTCTGCCCCCACCCAAGAAATGACAGTCCTTGCATGACAATCTAGCCGGAGAGATCTGTGCTTGGACAAAGCTTGTTGACTACACTTGGGAAATACGCAAGGTCGAGCGCGGAAACTGGAGGTGCGAGCGTGGCTGAACACGGCGAGAATCTTACCGACCATTCATTTCTATACTCAACAGACGTCGAAAGGGCGATGGAAACAGAAGAGGGCCACGAAGCCTTAACCTTGAAGTTTACGTATTATGAGTCGCCCGACGACCTGAAGAACAAACGACCCAAGGAAATAAAGCTCTGGACATACCAGGATGAGGCGATCGCTCTCGCAAGATTGATCCTGAGAATCGCCCAGCCGGACGCCTCAAGGAACTAACGCATGTGTGGACGTTACGGACGCAGAGCCGACAAGCAAAGAATTGCGGAGTGGTTCCGAACTCACAATACAAATGTCTTCAATGATTCGGAGCTTGTCCCGAGCTACAACGTTGCCCCGCAGACCTTTCAACCCGTGATCCGGCTGAACCGCGATACCGGCGAACGAGAGATCGTCATCATGAAGTGGGGCATGGTTCCGTATTGGTCGAAAACAGTCAAGCTCAAATACAGCACGATCAATGCCGATGCCGATAAGCTCACCACCAGCAGCGTGTGGCGCGAACCGTTTAAGCATCGTCGTTGTCTCGTTCCCGCAGACTGGTTCATTGAGTGGCCGGAGGTCAACGGCGAAAAGCAGGCGCGCGCTTTCAGTCTCAAAGACGATAGCCCGTTTGCCTTCGCTGGAATATGGGACCGATGGAAGAACAAAGAAAACGGCGAAGTCCTCGAATCCTTTGCCATAGTGACTGTCGATCCGTCCGAATGGATGGCACAGTACCACGACCGTATGGGTGTCATCCTCAAGCCGAAGGACTACCAGCGATGGCTAGAAGAGGGTGAGGAACATCAGCTGCCGCTCAATCTGCTAAGACCCTATCCGGAAGAAGAGATGAAATCGTGGCGGGTGAGCGACGATGTTGGAAATACGCGCAACAACTGGGCGGAACTGATCGAGCCGATTCCTGATGATGCTCCGACGCATAAGCGGAAAACGAAACGCGCCAAACCGAAGCAAAGACCCACATCCGAAGGGCTCTTTGATTGAATTGGTCAAGGCATGATCTGTGCGCACGTTTTGCAAGATGATGTACCTTATCGAGTTAAGAACCACGCAAAGACTCAAAGGCCCAAAACACATGATGTGCATTGCACGATCACGTGAACGACCTTCGCGTTATGATTTCGACGGGAGTAGAAACATGATCTTATTCACGTTCGCCGAACCGCCAGTTCTTGCCGCGTTGATCGCAGCTTTTTCCGCTCTCGCCATTGCGATATTTCAATTCTTCATGCAGCGAAGGCAGTCAATCTCAATCGAGGAGCTGAGGGCGCGGCTTTCCCAGCGAACTGCCAAAGAGACAAAATACCTGGAGACTTACCTAAATCTCGTAGTAGAGGGACGGCAGCAACAAAGTCAGGCGTACGGATCGATACTTCAAGGTATCCAATTAATGCGGGACCAAATACGAAATTTCCTTGAGCAACCAGAATCCTATGATCCTGAGGTCATTTGCTCTGAAGTTTCAGAACAAGCGCAAGCGATTCAAACAATTTACTCTGCTAACCAACTTCAATTGGATGAAGCGGGACGTCATCTAGGCCATGAAGCGAAGAATCTTGCACGAGATGGCGCGAAAACATTCGAGAATTATCGGCAGCTTAGACAATCGCACGATCAATGCACCGAGAAGTTTTCAAACATGCGCGACATCGAAAAGCGCATGTCTGAGGTACAAGCGCTAATGAGGCAACGTGCGCTTGAAGCAAACAGCGCAATGGTGCGTTCACTCGAGAGCGGTGATGACAAAACCTACCAATAGCTTTCGAGCCGTGGCTCAGCTTTCGCCAGACGACATCTGCAGGGCAGAACTCGAGGTGGCCTACTATCCCGGCCCTAACAAAGAGGTCTCGTCCATTCGCATGGCCTTCTGGCATCTTGAGCAAGAAGGACGACTTCACTGGAGAATTCGAGTTATCGAGGGCGCGAGACACCTGGCAGCTCTCACTGCAGATTGGACACCGGACATTCTCGTGACACACTGGCATGGAGAATACACTTCTTCTGCTACACGTTCGATTCCAGCTGAGATCACGCGCCGATTGCGTACTGACCGTGGTGGTTTCTCTGAATCAAATGGTCCATTTCTAGTTGCTCAAATTAGCGCCGGTGATACACGCTTCAACGGCGGCCACTACGACGACTACGGCTTGTACGAACTCTACGATATAGTCATCCAAAGGCCTCAGAATCTGGACAGGTTCCCGAGAAACCTGGCAGTCGGCATTTACAACTCTGCCCATCCAGATGCGCCCACCCTTTTCGATCCCGATTTCCGGGTGTTATCCGAACAATCAAAGGTACGGTAATGGCCACCGCAGGCAATCTAGGATCAATCCGGGCCGGGTACTCAGACTCAGCACTCTGATAATTCGATTCAGGTAACGGATCTGAGTTCAGCAACCGCTCCTGAACCCGTGGCACGTCTCCGTTAGCATGAAATCGCGGGTCGCGTGCTGATGTTTGGCTTTCAATTTGGCTATGCAAGGGTATTGTTTCGAAGCGATTTGACCGCATAATCAAGTTGACGGTCAGTTCCAGACCGCCGGTCTCGCCAGTCGAATTCGATGATTCGATCCGGCTCGATCGGAGTTCCTTCAAGAACGCTGCCTTTCCATGTGTAGTATGCGCCTGTCGGGAGCGCAAGTCGGAATCCATTCCCCACTTTCACGGACGTGGCAGACAGCAACCGGCCGGCGGTCTTTTCGCCAATAATCGTCGCTAGGTTATTCTCCCGCGCGAACTCGACAATCATCTCTGCGGCGCTGGCGGTGTGCCGGTTCACGAGTAAAACTATCCTTCCGTGAAAGGTTTTGGCTCCGAGCCCTTCAGTTTGAAGCACGATAGGTTTCTTCGTCATCATTGCCGGAGCGAATTGGAGCGCGAGACGCCAGAGCGCAATTGTCGACGAAGGAATTCGTGAGAACCTCTTGAAGGCCTGTTTCTCTGATTCGAGATTCGCGGTGTCGCGTCGCCTGTCGAGAGCGAACCCAATCGGAATCTGGCCCGCCGTGAGAATGCTCATAACTCGTAGGGCGCCGATTCCTCCACCGGTGTTGCCCCGCAGATCGATAATCAGGCTCTTGATCGAACCCAACTGTTCGACCGCCTGTGAGATTTCATTGGCGACGACGACCCCTACCATGCCTGGGAACATGGCAACTTTCAGGTAGCCGAACTCGTCTCCCAACCGGCGCACGGTAACGAGAGTTGGTTCGATGAAGTGGAGTTTCTTCCCCTTGGGCCGTGCCACATCCACCAGAACGGTTCGCTGCTTGTCGTGGTTGTCGATAAACTCTACCTTAGTTTGCTTCCCCATTGGGAAAACTGGATGCTTAGGCGGCACGATGTCGTGGCCACCGACACTGAGCAAGATGTTCCCAGGCTCCGTACCGGCAATTGCGGCAGCGCCGCCTGAGTGGACGTCTTGGAAGATCCAGCGCTTGCCATATGGCGTTTCGTCCGCGAGATAAGTGGCGCTAAGGGCTGCGCGGCTCGACGCGCGACGCGCGGTGCCATGAAAGAAGCCTAAATGCGAGGTTTTAAGTTCCGTTAGCAGATCGTTCATAGCCTGTTCAAACGCGTCGGTAGTCACGGCAGATTCGATTGTCAGCCTGTGCCGCTCCACCGCCGCCTGCCAGTCGCTATTCATCTTCTCAGGCGAATAGAACCGCTTTTGAAGAGCTGCAAGAACGTTCCCAAGAATAAGGTGTCTTTCTTTCGCCGACAGTTCTGCCGACAAAGTGGTAACGGCCGCGGCAGTGGTCGTCATCGGCTGGTCCTCAAAGAAAGGTTGGCGTCGGCCTTCGTAAACAAGGGCGTGTTTGGTTCGCCATCAAGTTCGAATCCGGCCCAGTAATAGGGCGGATCCCCCGACTTCAGCAGGTCGAACTGCGCTTGCCGCAGTGCTTCCGCCTTGCCTTCTCCGTGGCCGAGGTGCTGATAGAAACCGATCATCAATTGCGCAGTCGAGTGGTCTTCGAGTTCCCAGAGCGTCGATACTACGCTTTGTGCTCCCGCTTCGATGAATGCGTTCACGATATTCGCAACTCCCTCCTCGCCGACCGGACCGATGCCCGTGTCACAGGCGGAGAGCGTTACCAGGCTGGCATCAAGCGGGAGTTTTCTGATTTCGCGCGACTGGAGAAGGCCATCGTTAACGGGTGGAGTCTCAGGTGCGAAGACGAGAGCGGAGCGGTCCGGATATTCCGGATCAGCGTATCCATGCAGTGCAAGATGGATGACGTTGTACTGTTTTAGAGGAAGTTGCTTGAAGGCGGTCTCTGTCGCCTGGCCCCCGAGGAGGATTGTGCTCGGCTTCGGAAGGTCCGTTGAAATGGTTTCCACTTCGTTGCGGCTCTCTGGAAGGGCGACTAGTTCTTTCCGCTCCGGGCCAGATACAGCGCGGCGAATAGTGGCAAGCATGGTTGTAGGTGGAGGTTTCGAGATCCAGGCCGCAACTCCGACATAGGGCAAATCGTCGCGGATCTGATTTGTGCGCTGCCTGAGAATGTGGAGAACGGTCCCCGAAGGGACCACATCGACTAGGTGAGTAGTGAGAATGTATTGGCCTGAATTCGCAAGCGCAGAGAAGGGCAGAAGATGAAGTTTCCCGTCGGGCACAACAATCAAATTCTGTTTCCTGCTAACCTCCGGGATGCCTGCGAGCAAGCCATCGTAGAGTTGTTGCGCCAGAGGCAGATTCGTCTTCTTCTGGGTAATCTCAGAGCGGTACTGAACGGCTTCCTTTTCCAACTCTGATTTCGGCGGAAGCGTGTACCGATGAACGGCATCTGCCGTCACTGCGAGTGCGTAAGAATGCGGTTCGCTCAGCACGTATTCAACGAACAACTCGGTGGACTTCAGATCGCGCTCAAAGGTGGCGAGCGGGACCGGATCGGGTGGTGTGTCCGTGTCTTTGGGATCAGTGTCGAGTTGTTGCTCCGTCGCATAAATCGAATCGAGAATGCGCCCGCGCGTGCTAAGGTCATCGGTGTTGAGCAATTGGAGATTCAGGCTTGTCAACTGCAATTCCGCAGCGGTCGGCTGGTGCGGCGCTACGATCTCGTGATGAGAGAGGGACTGCGCTTCTACGCGCCCGCGAGCCCTCTCAATCGCGCGGAATGCTTCGGCCATTTTTCCCTGGTCGCTGAGGGAAGAAAAATATCCGGCATAGACAATACTCAAGTCGCTCAACAGTTCTCGCTCAACCACTGGCGTCGGCACCTTGCTCAGGAGCGCGTCCAACATATCCGCACTTTTTTCGTATAGATCGTTCGATGCCTTAACATCTCCCATTCGCGACAAGATTTCCGCCTTGATTCCCAAGTTTCGCGGAACAAAGTACAGTTCATCGGGGATGTTCTTGTTAGCGTCGATGGCTTCGTTGATCGCGGATAGCGCTGGCTTGAGAGCGCCTTGATGGATGCACGCCTCGGCAAGCGTGCCGTCCACCTGCGTCAGTCCGCGCCAATAGGAGAGTTGCTTCGCATAGCCTACAGCCTGTTCCATGTCCGACACGGCCTGGTCCCATTGGCCCATTCGCTCGTAGACACCTGCCCTGGTCTGGTGCAGCTGATAAAGATGCCCGGCGAGATGATTGGCGGAGATCTTTTGCATGTCCTCAGCAGCCAACGCCAAAGCCTCTTGGTTCCGCCCGAGTCCGCTCAATGCTTCAATTTTGGCGTCGATAGCGATCGACGGATATGCGGCTCCGCGAGTCTTCGCTGCGACTCGGATCGCTTCATCGAGTGGTCCGAGAGCCTCTTTGTATTTGTGCAGTTCCAACAATCCCGCGCCATACATGCTCGCATATCGGACTTGAGCGGCCGGGTCGGCAACCTTCGCGACTGCCCACGCCCTGAGCACTTCCTTTTTCGCCGTTGCAATGTCGCCCAGCAGGAACGCAGCGAATCCTTGTTCTCCGGTTGCTCGGGAAGCCAGCAGGAAATGCCCCTGCCGCATGGCCAGCGACTGGACATCGGTCCAGGTCTGGTTCGCCATCGCGGCGTCGTAGTTTGTCTCAAGCATTCCAAGAATCGTCAGAATGCGGAGCCGAGTCTCCGGCGTGCGTGCCTCTGGCAGATCCAGGTCGTGCCGGAGTAAAGCAATCTGACTTGGGATGGAGATCGATGACTCGCTGTGCGCTGGCATCTGGCTCACTCGCGCGTACAAGGCCTTCGAAGGCTGGTGCCTCTTCTCGAATTCGGTTTCGGCTTGTCGGTAGAGAGGCTCTGCGGCGATCCAGCTATTGAGCCACGACATCTCGTCGGCTCGCTTCAGCAGCGCCTCTGGGGAATGAGAATTCAGAAGCCAGAAGACCTTATATCCGGCAACACTCAACAGGACGGCTATAAGCAAACCGGCGGCAATGCGAAGGGTGGGGGAAGATGCAATTCGCATAGCGGACCGATCACTTTGGCTTCCATAGTGCCAGAATTCCGGCTGGAGTATCAACTATTCTGAAATTGCTTCGTGAAAACAAAAGACTTAAAAACAAACCTTGGCAGCGAAGACTCCTCAGCGGAAACAATCATATGATCGGCAGTTTCAATATTCATCGGTTCCCAAGCACGAACTGCTGCAGAGATTGCAGAATGCTAGAGCTTCCTTGGCCGGTTGCATAGAGTGTCACAGCTGATTTGGGTCTGCGAGACTCGATGAAAATTGTGGCAGCATGCTTCGCGGCACCGGTAGCCAATACAAAAATATCTGCGTTCCGAGAGGCTGCTTGGAGACTTGCAGACCCCCCAACATGATCGCTGAAGGCGTCGATGCGGACAGTCGGGCAGAGTTGTTCTAAAACGGTAACCGCGCGTCGGAGCGCCGACTCCTGAAGTGTGTAGATAGCAAGCCGTTTGCCCTCGAGTGCCTTCCAGTCATTGAGACCAACGGTTGAATCCGAACAGGTATCGACTGTGTCGATGGCTCCCAGTTCCAGTTCAGTTGCGATACTGCGTAGGAGAAGTTGATGCGCCCGGTTAAAGCGGTTTCTCCATCGCTGTAAAAGGCTGATGATTTTGGCTGCAAACTGACGCCGGTCTTCAGGGCTTGCGCATGGCCTCGAAATAAACGTCTCCAGCGCGTCCAGTGCGAGCTGCATCATTGAAGGACTATCAATCGCTCGAATCGCTTCGCTCATTTGATGGAGCATCTCACTGTAGTCGGATGCTCCGATACCAATCTGCAGCCGGTAGTCGATTATTTGCAGCAGGGCCGCTGCCTGAGGCAAAGACGAGTCGATGTCCACAGCGATGGCCAGAAACAGATTTTCGTAGATCGGCTTTAGCCGAACATCACTCCCGGCGGAGAGGCAGAATTCCAAAAAATACGGGAGTGAGTCTCGTAAGGCAATCTGTGCCCAATCGGGGCGTTCGGCAAGAAGCAGATCGGCCAGTTCCTGAATAGCCTCACCATCGCTTAGCAGGTTGTGGAGGTTCCACTCTCGCGCTCCAGTCTCTGCGACAACGACCGCCGCGGCCCATGGTTTGTCGCCATTCAACTGACGAATCCAACTGATCCAATCTTTGGGAGGCTGTTCAATACCAGATGCAGTTTGCTTTGCTGCAGCCAATTGGGTCAGAGCGTCAAGCCCGCGAGACAGGAGTGCGTGATTGCGAACTCGCTGCTGCTCCTCCGATGCGAGCGCAGCGAATGCTTGCAACGCAGCCTGAGCCGCAGCGAGTGTGTTCACCTCGCGCGCGGCGCGCAAGAGAATGGCACATCGCTCAAAGGAAGCGGGAAGTTCCAAGGCAAGAGCGTAGCTGCGATCAACATCCCCCTCGGCGAAGGCCGCCCGTACAGACTGGAGGGAGAGTGGAACCTGCGATGCTGGCTGCGGATTGGACTCGATGAGCGCGCGCAAGAGTCCGTATTCACGTGACCGGACCTCGTAGCGTCCAAGTATCGCGTTGGCAGCATCGCGTTGGGGCGGATCTGCAGTGATCGCGACCATAACGAAACTCGCGTCGACTGCAAATCCAGAGAGATTTGCTCTCGACCGGTACGCTCCGCGAAAGCGGTTGAAGACAGCAGAACGGAAGACATCAAGTGCTTCCGTGGCTCGGTCCCCTTCAACTAACTCCGCGAGTCGCGAATGGTAAATAGCCGCGATGATTGATTCTGTGACGCCACGCGGCCGAGGCAGGGAAAGCAACGAGTCTAGTTCGGGAAGGGTTAGGATCGCATCCCATGCGCGGCCAACCGCCAGCCGTCTGATCTCCAGGAATAAAAGATTGGTCGGGCTTAACCGGCCCGTGGCTCGGAGTTCCTCCAGACTGCTCGCGAGGGTTGCCTCATCACCTGTGAGAAGGCCGTATTCGAAATCTCGGAGTATCCTTCCAACTGCCCTCTCCGGTTTGGCGTAAAAGATTGGCTGCTCCTTACGAAGCTGTAACAACAGGCGCAAGCGCTCCCGAGCCGTTTCGATAACTTTTGGGTCTGGGATTGAAACGCGAAACGCGTTTCGGCCGTACTTTCGCAAGACGGCGGCTTCAACAGGGTCCAATGGGTTGAGTTCTGCGAGGCGTCCATCGAAATTCGAATATGAGGGCCCAAGGAAGGCACGGACCTGATCACGCGCAACTCTTGTCATGCGGGGTGAAGGGCAAACGACGTACCAGATTACGTTTCCTTCGGCGGTAACGCGCGGCAGAGCGAGTATCTCGGCATTGTTGCTGAGGTCGCTAAGAAATGGCCCAAGGCGTTTCAGAGTTTCTTGCGACAATGTCCCTGCCTGGATAGCCTCCCAGCGGAGTTTGTTTCCAGGCCCGAAGAAACCCGCTTCAAAGCTCATGCCCGCCCTCCATATTCTTTTCGAAATGAAAGGCGAATCTGCTCAACGGCTGCGCGATCAGTCTGAAAGACCAACATTTCTGTCAGCCGTTCCAAACCGTTGTACGTAAAGTTCATTGATCCGATCAACGAACTGGAATCTCCTACGATGCCTTTTGCGTGGAGTTCGCTTCGCTCGTGGAAAATCACCCCATCCTCGAAGCCTGCTGTACGCAACCCGTCGAGCACCTGCCGGTTCCCCAAGTCAGGACGCGTAGCGATAACGATTTGTGTACCGCGGGTGAGAAGTTCCTGCAGAACTAGACTCAATCTCACTTCAGTGATCGGAAAATCGGGGCATAACGCCAAGAAACTCCCAGTGGTGTTGTCCAATACAGGCACGTCCCGGAGCCAAGGAGAGATGATCCAAAGGCAACGGCTGGGAGAAAGCAACTCAGCAGCAAACATCGTCTGGATAAGTTCGCGAACTGAGTTGCGTGCATCCGTTGCTGTTTGGAGGAATTGGCGTGGCGGGATCATTGAATCGCCTCCGGGAGTTCAAGGTCGACGATCAATTGGCCGACCTCTCTCCGTACTCCGATCAGTCGTGCGTACACCAATAGCGTCTCGGAATCAATCGGCTCGGCCGCGATTCGCAATAAAGCCGAGGCCACGGCATCGCCACGGTCGTCGCCATGAACAAGGGAAGCGGTTCCGTTTCGAACGAGAACTTGTGAAATCTCTACGAACCAATCTGGGCTCTCAAGTGGTATTTGTCTGGAGGGCGGTTCCAGAGCAGTAAGGACGAGCAGCCGATCGCACTCCACTGACCGTTCAAAAGGATTCGAAACCTTGAGCCCTTCGGTACGAATCTGGGACCCGCGCGGCCACAAGGCTCCCGAAAGCAGGCTATAACGCCAAGTTCTTGCGGCTTCGCCGGTCGGGATCCATCCTTGCTGTCCGAACAGTTGATCGAGCGACGCATCTTCGCTTTTCACTAACGCGAAAACTCGGGTGTCAATGTCGATGCCAAGACGTGTCTCCGCTTCGTCCCATTGCCGCAAAGCGTCGGCCAGAAAAACGTCCAGTTCTCGGGTTGATCCCGGCCTCAGCAAGCGTGCATTTAGGGAAACCATGAAGGTTGGAATCGGCAGGATATTCCGACGAGCCAGTTCGGTTCGAATCCGCCCAAGTGCCAGAACGCTTTCGTTGTGAGTGGTGGTCGACCTCATGGCCCGGAATGCGATGGTGAGGTCGTCGTTTGCACCAGAAGTGATGATCGCCAGCAGGCGACGTAGGTCTTCGGATACGGTTTCGAGATCTGAAGGTGCTAAAGCTGAGTCGACTAGACGGAAAAACCGCCGTGGGTCGTTCTGGTATTCCCGCATGAAGTCTTCGACGAACCCGGCGCCACCCACACTCGACTCGGTAAGCCATATCTGATCGGAGTCCAGGGCAGGTTTCGTTGCGGATGAAGAAGGCTCCGTGATAAGCGCCTCGAGATCAATCGTGAGAGAACCTGGATCGATATGGGGACAGAGATAACGAGCCGCCTCAAGGAGAGCCGCCCCTAGCGACGCCTTGAATCGCTCTCGCAACCAGGATTCCCATTGCTCGGACGGATCCTCCCACAGAGTTCTGGATGCTTGATGAAGGGCATCTCGGGCTGAGTTCTGACTCAGGATGGCCAACAACTCGGCGACACGAACGGGGGGGCCGGACGGCGGCGATTGCGCCGAGTCATCGGAATCGTCGCTCCATTGGAGGATCGTGTCGACCACCTCGCGAATCCTAACTATCGACGACTCGCCAGCAACTGTAGCCTCGGCTTCTTCTAGTGTCTTGTTGTTTCTGAGCGCTTCTGCGGTCACCGTAGATAGGTAGGCTTGTGCGAGCCACTGTCTTTGGAAATCGTTTGCTATTCCACTCAGAGTTGGACTGTGCTGTACGAGATGTCGAAAACGTGCGACGCGCAGTCCATAAACGAGACGGCTGTCACGTCTCGCCGTCTCGAACAGTCGTTCCGGATAAGTGAAGTTGACCTCGATGCCATCGGAGTCTGCGACAAAACCAATGGCTGCTGGCGTATCGGCCCCGTCGGTCCCGTTGACAAACTCAACGTCCCGAACAATCTGAGCCCCCTGGCCCTGTCCGATAGATGCTGTGGCGCCCACCGCGAACCTACGGATTTCGATGGGCAAACCGATTAGGTGAGAGTGTATGCCGATGTTTCGAACGATTGGGAGCCAGCGTGAGCCGTCAGGTAAGTCCAGTTGATAGCCCGTGTCCGTCGGAACAATCTCTGTGTGCCAATGAAGAAATGAATTCGATGACTGTTGGATATTGAGTGGCGTCAAGACCACGTTGAGCGCGTACGGCCGGAGGACCAAGGTCGTGCTTTCGGCGCCGTCGGAACCGTGATAGCGAAATTGGCCCAGCTCAACTCTTTCATTGGGCTTGCAGAATCCATCGATTTGCACCTGATTAGTGTTGCCGATGGGAATCCAATAGCGCTGGCGTCCGTGCGCGATTCCGAATCGGCGTGACACCCGTCCAGGGGCAAACTCGCGCAGCGCCTGGGCAACCCCCATGGCCTCCTCTTTCGGCGGACGTTGACCATTCTGAGGGATCCGGATCATAACTTCGGGCAATTGGAGATCATCGAAAAGCGCGCCAGGTACGAACTCAGGCAGTGGAGCGTACGTCGTGTAGCTCTCGCGTCCTCCGCCATCAGCCCTATTCCAGCCGCATTCCAGCCTGCGAAGCAAGGTTGGAACAGCCTCCGTCATAATCGCCCGCGGAGGTTCCCAGAGAAGGGGCACTACCTCTGTAGGTTGGATGGCGAGAGCCCGAGCCACATGACGTGCGAAATCTTCTCTAATCTCTGGTTGGGCTAGGAGTTCCCTAAGGGACCGGGCATAAAGAGGCTGACGGGCTTCTACAGCAATTTTGGTCTGCGCATTCTTGATTGCGCTCGGAGGCTGCGAAAAATCTGTCCACGGATCGGCAGTGTGCCCTGGAGGCAAACGGCGCGCGAGCCAATCAAACAGAACAAAAACAGCCTGCATCTTGAGAATGGCCCGATTACGCAGAGGAAGATACCGTGCAGGAAGCACGGGCGAAAAAAGTTGATCGTATCCTTGATAGGCAATTCGGTCGCGGCCGTAATCAGACAGGACGGCGACCGTCCACGGGCGCATTTCCTGTCGCCGGCCGGCTCTCCCTTTACGTTGCAGGAAAGCAGAAGGGCTGTGCGGGGCTTTGTGCTGCAACACTGCCCCGACATCGGGGTCGTCGAACCCAACTTCCAGCGCGGCAGTTGCGACGATGATGCCAGCATTGGCATCGACGCCGACATCCTGGGAACTGGTTCTGCCGACCGAGACCCTACTCCCTGCTGCCAAGGGGTGTCCGATGTCTTCAACAAGAGCCCAGTTTTGCCCTTGTCTCAACCTTGCATCCGCGTTTGGAAGGATGGTGGCGCGCAGATTGGCGAGAGATCCAAATGGACGATTGGGCCGCCTGGATGCATCCCAGCCCTCTGCGTCGAGCAAGTTGTGGTAGAGACGATTTATGACGTCGAGATTATCCGTGAAGGCAAAGATGCGATTGCCCTGAATCTCGCCCGAATCTGGCGCGAGGACACGTCGCATGAGCATAAGCGTCTGGATCGTTGTAGAGAGAAGACTGGTTCCTGAAGAGGGGTCCCCTCGCAGTGCAATCATGTACTCGGCGCCTTCGACCCGAAACTCCCCTGGGTTCGGGGAAATCTCTTGTACATCGCCGGGGCCTAAGCCGATCAGTTCAGCGAAAAACCGAGAAGCATCCACCAGGGTGGCAGACAAGCCTACATAGTGCGGCTGAGCCTCCGAGGCTCTCCTCCATCTTCTCAAAAGGAGTGCGACTTGCGCGCCACTAGCGCCTTCGTAGGAGTGCACTTCATCAATCAAAACAAACTGCGGTCGGCGATCCACCCTCTGTCCCACACCGAACAGCCGTCCATATCGAAAGGACGACAGGCGACGGTTCAGCATCTCCGTTGATGTAAACAGTACATCGGGGGGCTCTGAAATCATCCGCTGCCTGGTCAATCGGATTTCATCAGACTCGACGGAATCATTGCAGCCGCTATCGACACAAACCAACCGCTCAAGAGTTCCGCGGATATCGCTTTCGAGCCAAGCCATCGGACCGCCGCAGGTCGGGCATTTCACGAAAGGGCATTCAAATCCCTCCTGCCCCGCGACCGTGAGTGTTTCCCATGGAGTCTCATCGGAGAGCAGGGTCCATCCGGACTCGGGAACCTTCGAGTAAAGCGCGCCAATGGTCAGTTTCCTCTTGCCCCTCTTGATAAGCGCCGGCGCGACTCGCCGCGCATTGGCGATAGCCTCCCTCAATTGGTCCTTTAGTAGTTCGTTGCGCGGGTAAAGCGCAAGGCATTTTGTCCAGTGTTCTTTCGAAAGACTCGGCGCCATGGCGGCGAATGCCGGGAGGTAAAAGGCCAACGTCTTTCCACTTCCGGTCCCGGCGCAGACGACCGTACCTGAGGACCGGTCTCGAGCCGCCATTTCGAGAATCCTGTCGGTCGATCGCGCCTGGAACTTTGCCAAGTGACGAGGTTCAGTGCTGTCGGCACGCAGAAAACTGCTGATTACATCTTCCTGGACCGGTAGGAGTTGGTTGCGCTCTTTGAGTGCATTGAGAAGGAACGCTGGTGGAACGATACGCTGAGGAAACGACCGGCGCCGAATCTGCAGCCTGTAATCTGCTACCAGATTGGGAGCGCTTCGCCATGCCTGGAAATTCTGATCGGGGAAGATTTGCTTTAGGCGCGTAAGAAGCCTAATCGTCTCCGCCATGCGCGTCCGATACCTCGCCTCCCCGGGGAGTTTCCAAAGTAGTTGCTGATCAAGAAGCGCCTCCACTACATCCCATCCCGAACTAAAGGGCACTTGCTTCCCCGACGAAATGACATTGGAGAGAAAATCGTCCGCGAGACTCTCTATTTCGTCTTCACTGAAGTACCCATCGATCAATCCCCACGTCAGGACGCGGGACTCGCGCTGTTCGAGATCGTCAAGAAAATCAAGTGCGAAGGCATCAATCGGCATCTTTGGCTCAATTCCTAAATTACCGATACTCGAACATTCTTGAGCTGATCGCGCACCGCCAACCATTCACGAACGTTCTCGGTTAACTTGTCCAGGGGAGCGCCGCCTTGCTTCCTGGCAGCCTTGAAGAAATCCAGAACTTCTTTCGGGAACTCTTCGGGGTCGAGCTTATCAGCCAGTCTCCTTAATTCCTGGCGCTTATTCAGGAAAGTCTCAAGCTCATCTGCGGTTTTCGCGCGAAGATCGCTGCCGTCCAAGAGCGAGGTCCTCTCTTGACGTATGCGCGCCACCTGCTCGGCGTAACCGGGCACCAGTTCAACCTGCTTAAGGAAGCTTTCTTCTATTGTTGGGAGGTCACGCTTGACGCTCTCAAGGGCGGTGTCGATAGCTGCACTCGCGTCCCGGGCCAGCTTATCGAGTGAGCGCTTGAGCCGCCCGTAATCCTTGCCGCTTTCGGTCGGATTTGACGCCAATGAAGAGCGGAAATCGTTCAGAACTTCCTCCGCTGCACTGGCGACGGGAGGTTTCTGAATTTGTCCAAGCGCCTTCTTCAAAACGGCTATTCGAGCGAAATCGCTGTCTAATGAATTGGCAATCTGCCGTAGTTCGTCTGAGCGATTCCGGTAGGCCGCGGCATCGCTGTGAGCTTTTCGAAGCGCGTTGCGCTCTTCGATCCGCTTACGAAGTCCCTCGCAGCGCTCCACGATGCTCATAGGTCTTTTGCTCCATCCAGAAGAGTCGACAGCCCATCGAGTTCAGCCGTAATTGCGCTCACCGCTTCCTGAAGAGGGTTGGCGCCATATTTTTGCGCATCGCTTTCGAGTTCCGAGTTCACGGACACAAGGAAGCTTTCCAGTTGGGAGCGCAGGCGATCGCACAGTTGTGCAACCAGCTGGTGACCGCGGCCAAGAATGGTCAGTACGTGCCCTCGTGGAGTATCCGAAGCAAGTTTGCCAATATCCTCAAGGGCCGCCATCACTTTCGCCAACCGAAAATCCTCGACCAGCTGCAGGAAGTTCTTAGCTTCGAAGCCGACTGCCACACCAGAGGAGCGAGCGAGTTCGACGGTTTCTTTCAGCGCAAGTACAAAGCCCTCCTTGTCGAAGTCTGGACCAAGCCAATCGAGGACTTGAGTCCGCCAAACGCAGAGCTGTTGCTGGGTTCTCGTGACCGTGGACGCGCGCTCTTTGAGCCTTGAATAGATCTGCCTAAACGGACCAATCTCAAGCACACGCGTCGGATTAGGTATTGTTTGGTCGAAATCCCACTTGGACAGAGTACCGAGCAGCGCAGGTCTGAGCCTCATAACGTCAATTGCATGCACCTTGAGCGCCTGCCCCTGACGAGCTCCGATCAGATCAAGCAACATGTCCCGCCACAGTTTTTGATCCAGACCATTGCCGTTGGTCCGACGACAATCGAGCGCAAGAGTTGTGAATTCATTCCAGGCATCGAATTCTCCAACCTTCGACGCTTCCACGTTGGGACCGGGGAGAGTGGCCGGCGCTTCGGAAAACAGTGAACTGATGAGGGAAGCGTGATCCCGGTCCTTGGTGGCAGCTTCGATTCCAAGTATCCGTCCCCCAATCAATAAACCTTGGGTAAGGGCAGGAATCGGATCCCAGTCAGCGCGGAAATACCTCCTTCGGACAAAATCCCGAGCGCGAGAAACCCTCTGTGCAACAAAGGCGCAATAGTTTGGCAGATCAGACTCCGCGTCTTCGTAGTCCCAGTTAGATTTGCGGATCTCTTGAAAACGAATCAGAGCCATAAGCGCGGATTGTATGCCGGCACTCTTGACCGGATCCGCGAGGTCCGAATCGAGGCATACCGCCGCCATAGAGTCCTCTGGTGTGAGACCATGCCCGCCGCCAGCCCGTGGGATGTACACGTACTCAAACCAAGGATCGGCTATTGAATCTCCTTTGCGCGGGCGATATAAATCCCAGTCCCAGTCCACCGCGCCTTCGATCGCCTCTGCGACAAGTTTCCGCAAGCGATTGGCGTCTGCCTGCGGAAGTTGTTGCCCGGCGCGCCAGCCTTCCAACAACTTGTCCCATCTCGCCTCCTGCGGGTCCTGCTGCGGCCGAGATGTTGGGACGGCATCGGAACCGGTGCTCTGCGGTGAGGTCTTTACGGACGGCGTTACGACTGGCGCCGGTGTCGAAGCCGGCGCGGATGCGCCTCGGCTCAAAAGGGACGCGTCTAAGCCGAAAGCTGAAAAGACCGATGGGGACACTGCACCGATATCGGCAAGCGTAGCTGGAAATCCACCCCAGTAACGCAAGAAAACCAGGTATCGATCGATCTCTTCCGGAGAAATCAAGATCTTTAGGTTTTCGACCAATCGGAACGGCAATTGTCTTGAGCCTGCTCCCAGACTCGTTGTCGGGAACCGTCCGCTTTCAAAGAAGTCACGCCCGTTGAGGACGGGATAAAGAACGTTCTGGATGACGAACCGTGGATTGAAGACAACTCGATTGCCGACTAGGCATCCCGCTCGAGTCAACTCACGGATAGCCGCTTGATTGAACGGAAATAGCTCATATCCGTCGACCGTCTTTCCGAAGGAGGCCAAAATACCTCGTGTGTCGGGCTCAACGTCGGCATTGAACTTAGGTATCCATCCCTCGAGGCCAGACTCGCCCTTGGCAGCGTCGTAGAGGGCCTCGAGATGACTCTGCCCGAATCGCGCTGCATTCAGGTAGGCTCCCACGAGACGCTCGATCCGTGAGAAGATTTCTTCTTCGGTGCCCGGCTCATTTGGAATACGATACTCGATGCCGGCCCGGGTCATTACCGTGGCGGTATCCATGTAGCCAGTCGTGTAAGCGATGGCGGTCCTCATCGTGCACAGGTGAGGACGACCGTCCCGGATAGCCTCTTTGATGATGACCTGCAGCAGTTGTTTTTGGATACCTGAAAGAACTACGAAGTCTTCAATGAGAAGAATCAGTTCTCTCCCTTTCTTCAGGAGGCTCTTTCGGGCTTCATCAAAGAGATCGGTGATGGTCGGATCGAGCCGCAGGATGCGGCCTTTTGCCGCCTCGAGAGCCATATTCAGGACCTTCGATGCGACCTCACGGCGCTCAGGACGATCCAGTACGCCCAGAGCGCGATTTTCCGCGCGCCCGAGGACATTCCGATCCACCACAACAATTTCAAGATCATCTGGATGAAAGACATGTTGGCGATCGTCTTCATCTGCGGGGTGACGGTTCACCGTTAGTTGTTGAACGAGCTTGGTTACTACGCCATCTTTACTATCCTTGGTTCGAACAAAATATTCATCGCGAAGCAACTGATTTCTCAAAAGGGCCGGCAACATATCCGCTCGGCAATAGGCCTCTATTTCCTGAGCGGTTTTATCGGATGGGTCATCTAGGCGCTTCGTACTTGCTGCGGCCCCCATTTCTGTCAGTGCTTGTGCGAGATGCTCACACAACAGCCCGGCGACCTCCTCTGGCTTCAGTGCATCTTGAGCACGGGTCAACTCCTTGTGGAACCGCTGGTATTCTTCACCTTCGAAATGCTCAATCAAGATTCCGAGAACACCTTTGAGACTCGTCCCTTTCGGAATGCGAATGACGAGTCTGCGATCCGCCCCCTCCGAATGCCGAATCTGGGCATCAAGCCATCGAATGATGTGCGACTTGCCAATTCCCGATGCACCGACGATGGGAAGAATCACACGCCCATCCGGGAGGTTCGGTTCAAGAAACACTCGGAGCAATTCGCGCTCGTCGCATGGCGTCAATGTCTGAGACTCTGAACCGATCGCACGCCGCTCAAACTGTAGCGTTTGATGAACGGCCATTGTGACGGCTTCGCTAGCGGCCTCGGCGTCGGATTTTACGCAAGCAGTTACGTCTTCCTGCTTCGGCCAGTAGGCGAACAAGTCAGCATTCACGACCGTGCACCTCCGACGTACTGCAGATGCGTGATGGCACGGAGTTCCCTGCCTTCTCTTCCCAGCAGCCGGCATGAGACCGCATCGGAACGATGCTCGAGACGCAGAGTTCCCTCTGCCTCAAGAGTGAGTAGCGCGAGCGACAGCGTAGGTGAAACGTCACGTTCGACTCGATCGCGCCACGGGCGCGGAGTCGCGCCGTCTATCGTTACTCGGTAGTGTCCACCGTCAAGAATGGGAATTAAGCTTCTCAATCGCTGAAGGAACTCGTTCTGAGCAAGTGAACTTACACCCCCGAATAACTCACCCATGACCGATCCCACCGCAAACCATGGATTGACAATTACCGAACTGCGGGTTGCGCGGGTAACTATTCCGAGAAAAGTGGCCCATTCCAGAAAGCCGGTCCATCGAGTGTCATTCTGGAAGGGTCGCGGCTGTAGGCCCTGGCCATTCTGCAGCGCTTCTGCACCTCTGAAGTTTGTCGGAAACGAATACGGATCCTGCGCTAAGGCCCAAGCCAACGCACGAGTACAGTCCGATGCTCGTGACAGTTCTTGTTCTTCGGACTCATCGGCAAGCAGTTTGGGGTTGTTCTCGGGCAAAAGTACAAGCCGGAGGATTTCTGCGCGAAGCTGATCACGATCTTCCTCTGGGATCCTCGCGATGGTCTCCGTCATTGCAATCCGGCCGTCGTTTTCTTCGAACAAGCCGAGTTGTTTCCAGCGTCGCAACGTCTGTTTGGCCTGGTCGGGCTCTGGAACAACCGTATCGGGCGCAACCAATGCCAGCAAGTCGGCTTCGGGCTGAAGACCGTACGCAAGTATGGCGCGTCTCAACGCGATCAGTACGCTGAGGAGGCCATCGTTTTGTCGGTTCAAGATACTCATAAACGAAGTCTTGCCAATGCATTATCAACGGATAAGTACCGAACGACATCGATGAGGTTACGGTGCTTTGCCCTTGGATCTGGGGTGTTATCTCTGAACAAGATGATATGCCATGGGCGAGACATCTTCATCGCACTTTCAATTTCTAGTTCGATGGGTCCTGAGTCGCCGACGAGCGTTAGCTTTGGAACGGCGAGAGTGGCTATCTCCGGGTTGGAATGGGGTGTTCGGAGCAAGAAACGAGGCCCAGATTGCCTGGTCAGCTGCGTCCAGTCATTCTGGCTGAGTAGTGCTTCAGGCAGGCAGAACTCAAGAATGCCTGCTGCGGCAGCATATTTCAGGAATGACATCAGAGCTTCTCGCCACTTTCTCCGCTCTTTTGCGTCGTTGCCGACCCGAGGGCACAACAACCAGATTCGGCGATGTTCATCGGTATATGCTGCCATCGCGTTCTTGAAGTCAGGCGCCAGAGAGTCGAATACCTGACCGGGAAGGATCACCTCTGGCTCGAGCGAGTTAAAGCCTGCAATGCCAAGCCGCCGCGTGACCGGACAGCTTCCATGGACGAGAGGAAGGGTGACGAACGGATCTCCGAGGGTGTAGGTGGACCGGAAGATTTCATTGAGCGGACGGCGAAGGTGTTGCAACTCCAGAATCGAATCTAGCGACTCTCTGTCCCTTGCACGGAGTTCCGACCGCGTATGCTCAACGACGGACTCCCAGTATTTTTTGTCCCAATGTCGATCATCCAGAATGCGCACTGCCATCTCATGAGCAAACCGCTCAAAAGCTGCTCTCCGCCGAAGTTCAAACTGCAGTGGATTTTCACCGGCGTTCGGTTCGATTTTAGGAGGCTCATGGGATGCAAACTGGACCAATCTCGCCTGCGCCATCAGAACAAGCGTGCGGAGATTCCATGAGACGTTACGCACACCGGATTCGGCAATATCTGCGGGTCTGTCATCCAACGAAACCACATATTTCCCGCCCGAAGCCCGTCGACGTACCCACATCGCGTCCCAGCGGTCGTAACCCCTGTCTACGCTGATCAGTCGCTCGATAGCGAGGCCTTCGGCTGTGGCAGCATCCTCCGGAGTGTTCACCAGTAATGCGACGGAGGCGCATCCGTCCCTGCCTGCGCGACCGACCTCCTGGTAATAGCGGTCAATGGTTTCTGGGAGACATGCGTGGACGATGGATCTCACCTCCGAATGATCGACGCCAAGACCAAAGGCGGAGGTCGCAATTACCACATCAAATTTTCGTTCCTGCCAGTCTTTGAGCAGAAGATCGCCATCGTCTGTCGCAAGGTCTCCGCCGCGCACCATGCGCACTCGCTGGAACCCATGTATGTGGAGACTCTGCAGCCATTTTTCTGCATCCTCGCGCAGCGTCGTGTACAGAATCAAGGGCCGGGGCAGAAAGCGAAGTGCTTCAATGATCCTATTGTGCCGTTCCGCTTCGCTTGCAGCCGAGTACAACAGGAATCCCGGCTCCGGGCGAAGGGCTGGTTCCCCCACCAGGTAACAACCGTTCTCTCCAAAGAGCAGTCGCAGGGCGTCATAGCACTCTTGTGTCAAAGTTCCGGTGAGAAGTAGTGTCCGAAAGCGAGTATCGGTTGGGCACGCCGCAAGAAGCGCATCACGGAGGCCTGAAATACTCTGGAATTCCGGGCGAAATTGCTGCCCCCACTGCGTAACAACGTGGGCCTCATCGATGACGAAATATCGCAGGCGTCCCCGTTGCGCCGCCTCAAACAACGGGCCTCTCAGTCCTCCGCCAAGCGCTTCTGGAGAGGTAAAGACGATCGATTGGGCGCCTTCCCGTATCCTCGTCTGAATGACTTGTTTCTGATCGTCTCTCAAGCCGCTGTGGTAAGCGAGGAGGCCCGCTTCCTCTGCTCCATGGCCTGCCGTTCTCGCCTGTACTGCGCGAAACCGCCGCTCTTGATCTCTAGCCAACGCAACGGTGGGAACCACTACAACGGTCAGACCGCCGTCGCTCATCGAGGCCAGGGCAGGAAGCTGAAATGCCAGTGTCTTGCCGCTGCCCGTCGGAAGATTAACGATGACCGTCGAGTGACTCGGAGTCAGAAAGACCGATTGAATAGCGATTCGCTGACCAGGCGAAACGTAGTTTTCTAATCCCGCACATTCGATGACTAAGGGATCGGAAGGCACTCTGCGCGGTCGGCGACGCAACTCCTGAGCGATGGATTCTTCCACGACTTTCGGTGCTCCGTCGTCCAGCCATGAGGGGATCCACCGCTCAGTGCGCAAGAAAAAATGCTTGGGACCGGCAATCTCCGTCTCGCAGCCAAACTTTGCCCAGACTTCGGCGGACGGCCATGGAGCTTCCCTGGGTATCCGAAGGTGTTCCGACTCTTTTGACAGTAGTTCCGCGCGGACCAGAGCCTGGCGGACCAAGACAGCCAAATCAGCATCACCGCTGGGCGATCGGATCGCATCATATAACCGTAACAGGAGGGCATCATCGCTAGACGCAGCGCCTACGCTCTCGCCATGCGACAAAATGCAGTCCTGGAATTCTCGAAGCGGAGCGATCATGATTCCTCTAACGATCTCGATGCTAAGATGACGACTCCAATGGAATCCATCCTTACGTTCGGCGTGGTAATCCCTTCGGCAAGCGTGTGGATGAGCGTTCTCTCAAATGCAAGAGCTCTGGTCTCGACCTCAACCGCTTTCCCGGATAGGCGAGCGAGCCGACTCTCCAACGCTTCAATCTTCGCTTCTGAGGATTCCTCCATTCGTCTGGCAGCATCCGCGCAGACCTTCCGAAACGCTGCATCGCTCACCAGATGCTGTCGCGCAGCTTTCCCGGCGCGGTCCACCAGTTCCGTCCAATCCTGAATTACCACGAACCTCTCCGCGCGTTCCCACCTCTCAGGGCTAAGATTCCAATCACGGCTGCCATCCGCCCGGGGCAGCTTAGAATAGCTGAGCGCCAGCATCGCTAACGTCTCCGGAGCTTCAATGACTTGGAGGTCCGCGGAAAGCCAGATTGTCCGAAAACTGACCGGAAAGGCATCATCGGCTCTCCGCCGTAGAGCGTGCCTCGAGAGATTGCCAGTCGCAGACAGTTGCTCATTGTCGATTAGATTTGCTTCGATAAAAAAGTCGAAGCGGAAATAGACCTCAGGTATCTCGAAGCGCCGTGGAATATAGCGCCAAAGTGCGAACGCGGTGCCTCGATCGTCATTTCGGACGAGGGTTTCGAGATGGGCGAGGAACGCATGTCCGACGCGCAACAAAGGAGTTCGGGTCAACTCCGCTCGCGCTCGGTCGAAGCACATCGGCTTCAATGGAACCTGAGTTCGGGCGTGGGGTCGCATCGAATCTCTATCGACGCAGTCGTTGAATACATCGAGCGCCTGCTGAAGCGGGACTAGCGTAGGCCGGTGTAAGTCGTACAAGTACCTCATAACGTCCCGTCCAAGATCTTCTGCGAAAAACTGAAGACGATCCTTCACCCAGGAATCGAGGCTGATCCTTCCCTTGGTCGATAACCACTCGTCCCTCTCCAAGAGTCCATTGAAGAATTCCGCATCCTCGTCTGGATTCACTTCAACCGAATCTAGCGCCTCTTCAGCGTTTATGCGACGAAGCTCATCTTCGAGCGAGCGGCCGGGCTGAGAAAACCCCGAAGCAACTATCTCAATGGCCTCTCGTCCCTCTGACAGAAGGCCCGTTCGGACTTGTTTCGCGGCCTCGGAGAGAACGTACTGGAGCGACGCGATGGATCGATTGAACACACAAATCTGCTCGACCAGAAACCTGCGCCATTCAGACTCGTAGGGATGTTGGTTCGAGAAAATCACATTGCGGAGGCGCCCCCGCAACTCGATGCGGTCCACCCTTCCGATTCTCTGTTCGATTCGCGCCGGTTCTAATGGAAGATCGTAGTGAACGATGGCCGCTCCCGTGCGTTGAAGATTCAGCCCCTCCTCCGCGCCCGAATCGCACACCAACACCCTGATCGCGGACGATTTCTCAAATGTCCGGACATCCTTGTGGCGATCCCCATATCGTAGGACCGAATTCGAGCCAAGTTCAGAGCCGAGTTCCGCCGCAACCATATCCGCTATTTCCGAGTCATCGACAAATACGATGGCCTTTCGGATCTCCGTTTCTTCCCGAAGCCAAGTTGCAAGTGCCGGTATTCGGGGATCCGAACCTGCTTGGTTCATCAGCGCTCGTTGCTGATGCAATAACTCCCGCTCCTGTTCGAACGCCCATGGGACGTCCAGTTTCCCGAGTTTGTCATGACCTAATCCTGCATCGCTCGCGCCTTCAAGACATGCGATTCGTTGCTCGATTCTGCGCAGAAGGACCCTAGGGTGCGAAATTGCGGCCTCAACGAAGATCGCAAAGAGTCCCTTGACTTCGGGGCCGACCGCATCCACATCCAATACCCCAAGCCGCCAAGCGTCCAGGAAGCTGTACGCTTCCGCCCGCAGATGATCTTCCACATCGAGAATGTGGACGCCATTTCGTGTTGGGAGATGCTCTTGTACTTTAGGATCGACCCGGCGCGAACGAAGAAGCCGACGGTGTAGTCGGTAAATCTCACTGACATGCGTTCGCAAGGTACGCAGAGAATGAGTGCGATCCGGATCGTCGATAACCTTCGAGAGATGTTCTCTTGCTTCCGAACAGAGCTTGTGGAGCCTTGCATCGTTTGAAAATGTTGACTCGATACGGTCGATGGCTTCTTCAGCGAACAGAGAACTCGCATCGTCCCGAAGATCGGCGACGGCCTCGGCGACCATCTTTCGCTCCTCGACACGCTGCCGGAAAGACTCCAATCCGTCCAAAGGATAGGCATCAGGTTCGAGGAGATGAAGCATCGCCAGAAACCCTTCCTCCTGATGGAGCACGGGGGTCCCTGAAAGGAGGAGCACCGCGGGGGCCTTCGCTGCCAAGAGCGCAAGATGCTCGTACCGATTGCGTCGCTTATGGTCCTCGCTGAACGCATCGAGGCATATGTTGTGCGCCTCATCGACTACGAGCAAGGTCGGCGCCGACAGCGTCTCCTGCGGTTCCAGGAGACTGGTGCTAGGCAGGACTTGGATTGCAGCATCGTCGCCGAGGAAGAACTTGTACGCCAACTCGTGCTGCCATTGACCGACAAGTTGGTCTGGGACGATCAGGGCCACCGAGGCATCTGAGGCAAGATCAATCAGATGTTGCCGGATCAGAGCGCCTGCTTCGATGGTCTTTCCGAGACCGACTTCGTCTGCCAACAAATACCTCTGGATCGGATCAGACAGCACACGGCGGATCGCCGATACCTGGTGCTCAATGAGATCCACGGCGGAGGAAGCCAATCCCGTGAGGCCGCCAAATGCCGCTCTTTGTTGGGCGATGTGCCGAACGATCTTGACTCGCCCCTCAAAGAAAAACGGTGTATCGGTGATTCTGTAAGCAAGATAGTCAGCCGGATTCTGGATCGGCTGGGAGCTGCGAACGTAAAGTTCGGAGATCGGAACACGGGCGTTTGTCTTATTCGGAAACCTCACGTGGTAGTGATCTTCCGAGGCATTCAATGCCCGCGCGGAGACTAAGCCGCCATCAACTCTTCCGGCCATCCAGGTCCGGCGGATCTCGTCGTACCAGAACACGCGTGTCTGCGCAGCTAGGACGATAGGCTTTAGTCGCTTGACTGGCGCCTGGATGCGTCTCAAGGTAGGGCCCGCTGGCGAATCGAAGTACTCCACCTCGGCCGCGTCGTCGAAAATGCCGACGAGTTTGCCGACGCCTTCCGCCGTACCTTCGACTTGCACAAACGCGCTCGAAAAGCTCATCGAAGTGCTTTACCTTACTTGGGCACTCTGTGAAACCGACCGATTTCTAGCCGGGAATACTCCGAAGCAGAGCGCTTGAATCTGGACGACTCCACACCAGCGCCTTGTATTGGACCATCAGATAATTCGCCAACATTTGAATATCTTTCGGCGTGTTCTGAACCTCGTTCCACTTCCTCTTGATCCCTGGGCCGAAATCCCAATACCCTTCAGTCCACCGGCACACGTCAACAAGGGGAAGAAGGTCCTGCCGGAAATGGTCTTCCTGTGGTGCACCTGAGTTTCGCAGGCGTTCTCCGATAGCATCCATGAGATATCCCATGGCGACAATGCCAGCGCCGTGCATGAGCCGCGATTTGGCAGGAGGAAGCCCCCAAGCCTTTGGAAAAACTCTTGCCGCTGCGGCCCAAAACGACTTCAGGATGGACAACATTGCCTCGATGTCTGGCTCATTCGTTGCCGCATCGCGATAACGATAAAGAACCCCGTCGCTTAGGCTGTTTTCGAGCATCTTGAGGATGCTGTTGTCCTGGACGACGCCGGTTGGCGTCGTGGGCGTACGGATCTTTCCCTTCAATGGAGACTCTTGGTCAGAATTCAAACGTGCCAGTATCTGTGCCGGGAAACGCCTCCGTTGCAATAGCGTCGGAAGTTTCATCTCTGTGGTTGGGAGCAATTCGTAGATAAGGCCCTTTGGCAGTGGTTTGGTCGAATTGACGAGAATGAACTGCTCGCGCTGCTCGCGATCGTCGTTCGCGATAAAGGCCGTAGCACAGATCGGGAAGCTTTCGACGCGGGCGTCGCGGATAGCTGCCGCCCGCTGTTGTCCATCAACGATGAGACCTGGCTTGACGGCGTCATCGGCTGGGTCGGGAAGCGGAATGATGAGCGTCCCCCAACGGCTATAGCTCGTATCTGACGCTTTATTAGGGACAAACTTAACGCGGTAATCGAACGCTAGCACGATTGCGTTGGGCAGGAGAGGATCTTTGGATTCAATATAGTTGCGAATCTCGGCAATATGCGAGAAGACCTCTGGGCGCTGGTAGCCGGCGACAAGGTCGTCTCCGTCGCGCCGGATCCGCGAGACTGTAGCGAATTTCGGTAGCAGTTTCCCGTCAACGGCAAAACTGTAGAACGTACGGTTTCTGCCCTGGACGATTTCCAGCGCCGGCAATTCAAGATGGTTTGGTTTCTTCATTTCTTATCCGATTCATTCATCGTGAAACACAATCCAGCGCGCGCTCCAAGTGGCCCTGCAGTTGCTGGTTGAAGACGTATATGTTATGAAAACCGCGGCGCCGGTTCCGCTCGGCTCCACGAAAGATGACGACTTGAATTCCAAGTCTGCGGCAGACCTCGCAAGGACATTCAGACCAAGGACGCTCCTCGAGCACCCGTCGGTAAACATCCGATCGGTCGGTTGCGCCGTTAAAGACGAGCTCATAAGACCGGAGGGCTGTCAAAGTTTCTTCAATGGATACCTTGTGCCGGTCATACTTTACGAGGGTATCGAGACACTGCTGTTCTAGTTCCCGTGCATGCTCCTGACGAACTTGTCCCGCGACTATCCGTCGCAAGAGTTCTGGATTTGCGTCCACCTGGGGAACCCGAATGGCCGAGTAAGTCGCGTCGAGCGTGTAGTAGTTGTGCTTGTCGTCCTTGAAGGCTTTGCGCAAGGGCGAGGTGCTGTCAAAGCTCACTACGCCGAACTCGCCAAACGCCTGGACATTTTCGCAGCGAGTGATTCCGAGGAGATGGAACTGCGTATCGGGCTTCCGGACCGCATTGGAAGCCTCGAGACATGCGAGGATGTCACGAGTCTTCAGCGGAACGAAACCGCCAAAGGCGATGTACCGATAACCCAGATCCTGCAGTTTTGCGACTGCACGAGCGTAGGAGGCAGGGCTCCAACCCTGAGCAACTCCAATCGGCTTGAAGCGATATTGCTTCGCCTCACAGTAGCGAAGAAATTGTTCCGCCAGCTCGAAGGTCATCTCCTGGCGCGCTCTCCAATCCGCAGGCACAGCATCGACACCGTCCAGGTACTGGTCATATTCGGCGCGATACGCAAGGATTACGTGGTCTACGGACAAGCCATAGTCAAAGCCGCAATCCTCGTAGAAGTCAGCGACTTCCACCGCAGTATATGGAGGCCGTTCTTCTCGGACGTATGTGAACGCGCCACAGTCGCCCATCGTCTCAAGTTCCGGTTTCCGGAGGCGGAAGTACTCTCTCACGCCGACACGCATGAACCGGTTTCGTTGGGCACCGCTGTACTTGCCAGTCCCGCCACCCAGGCCATCGACAATTGCCTTCGACACAAGAATCCCGTTGTAAGGAGCCTCGTGGAAGATCTCGTGAGGATACCGATCGTCACGCTGCCGCACGCGGGTTTCCGAACGTGTTTCCGACACAAAGTCGAAAGTCTCGTCGACAAAGTCCTGGCTATCTGGGAAAAAGAACTTCACCGTACCCGCCCTCGATTCTGCACATAGGTGCGGATAAGGAAACTGGACAGAACGCGAATGTGCCGCGGTACGTTCTGGATCTCATTCCACTGCAGATCCCCCATTTCTTCCCACGCTCCGCTCGTCCAGCGGCACATTGGCGCGATAACGCGTAACTCGTGTTTCACTTCGCTCAAAACGTGTGGCGAGGCCGGATCAACCCACGACATCACGCGATCCATCAAACGTCCCATGGAACGCAGCCCCGCGCCATGCATGAGTCGGCTCTTGTTTGGTGGCTTGCCCCATGCGTCTGGAAACGTCTGCTTCACGGCTGTCCAGTATGCGATGAGAACCCGCCAGATTCCGTCGAAGTCCGTCTCACCAGAAGCCATGTTGCGGTACGGAAAGAGGCATCCCGAAGGCGATGTGATGCTCTCCTGAACCAACTTGATAATCGAAGTGTCGGAGATGGTCGCTTTGGCACGGACAGCCGCGGACGATGAACTCCGTCGTATGAGCTGATGAAAAGGGGAAGACGAATCTCTGTTCAGGAGATCACACACGGCAGCAGGAATTTTGCGGGCTTCGAGGTTTGCCGGTAGGGGCGTCGACACCTCAGGAAGTAACTCCGATATCAGTCCTCTCGGAAGCGGCTTGGTATTGTTGACCCGCAAGAATTGATCCCGTTGTAGCTCGATATCGTCAGCAACAAATGCGTTGATGGGCACCAGCAGGTTCTTCCGCTTTGACTTGGAGATTGCCAGAGCTCTTTGTTGCCCATCGACAATCCAGCCTGGCTTGCGTCCTCCCTGGCGAGGAAGCGGAATCTCCAGGGTCCCTGCCGCAACAAGACCGTCCCGTACATTAGGCCCGCGACTCGCGATAAACCGAACGCGCGAAGAGAGTGCCAAGATCAGTGAGTTGGGAAACAGGATTTGGCCACTGTTCAGGTAGTCCACAATCCCCTGGACGTGACGCTTCACCTCCGCCCGTTGATATCCGATGAGCTTTCCTGCTTCGTCGCGGGAAACGCGCGAGATGTCTGCCACCGAGAGAACCTCTTCTCCGGTAAGGCACAACAGATACAGCGGGTGCCCTTCGCACTGCTCAATGCGTAGCGCCCGACGCCGCAACGAAGATGGCTTTCTCTTAGCCATGTGCTTCCGTTTGCCCTTTCTGCTTGAATCGCTTGTAAAGCTTACCGAAGCGACTCTGCTCGCATGCTTTCCCGCTCGCTCTGAACTCTTCGAGGAGTTTCGATCTGCTGGCATTCGGAACCCGCTTCAGGGCAGTTCGAATGAAAGTGGTCACTGCGGTATCGGATTGCGAGGTTCGCGAGGGACGTGCCGTTGTTTGCCTCTCCAGAGAACCGACCAATTGCGACCAGTGATCTACAGTCGGGTCTGCGGGTGGAGGCGATTGCAGCAGGAATCGCGCAACACGCGCATTCAGCGATGTGAATGTCCCCCCGAGGCTGGTCGAGACCCTGCCATCACACGGCAGGAGGTTGTCTCTCCAGTGCACCGCTTGCCCGTTAGTCCCGCAGGAGACAATCGCCAGATGGCGACGGAAGTACTCATGACCAACAACCCTCAGGAGATCATCTTCAACGGCGCCGAGGTAGTCTGCGGAAAGCGCAACGAGCATGGGCGTCCGAGGATATTCCAGCGCCAGTTTGCTCAGAGAACGAGGCACGCCTCGCTCTCCGGCAATCGCGTAGCTGCAGACACCTCTCCACCATTTCTGCGCGGCTTTGCCGTCCCAGGCGGCCACAGAGTCTCTCGTTCCAGCAGTGAACGTCACCTGATAGGAATGAATGCGGGCGCTGGGCCGAATCAAGCCATAGCCGGCTGAACAGATCCAGAGGCGCACATCCCAGCCTTGATCTCCGGCGGTAGAAACAATGTCGCGAACCACCGACCAGTGTTCCCCCTTATAGAGATCTTCAGCTGGGTGCTTTTCTTCCGGGGCGGCACTGAGGCGCTCCTTCCAAGTCCTCAAGCGAGCTTGCACGTCGGCGCCAGCCAACCGATGCGCGGCAAGACCTGAGGCAGTCCCATAGCGCTTGCGATTGGTACAACTCACGACGAGATTAATTGCTCGCCCCATGCGATAACTCCCTCTGCAGTTTTCGGAACAGCCACAATGATAAAACTACGAACTTCATTCCTCAAAGCGCGCTAACTGTTCAGCAGCGCGCCCACTCGATTTCGGCAAACGCGCCGTGGTTATGGATGCTTTCGTGATTGATCGCGTGAACGTGAAACCAGGCCAGGCGTTCATCGTCCTGCAATTTCGCCGCAACATTGCGCACGATGTCTTCGACGAAAACGGGATTGTTGTACGCCTGCATAGTGACGTGGCGCTCGTCTTCGCGTTTCAAGAGTGCATAGACCGGAGAGGATGCGCTGGCTTCGGCTGTCGCAATCAATTCCTCAATCCAGACGATCGTGGGCGCACCGGCTTCGCTGCCGACGCTCCTGACCTTGATGGTGATCTCGCCGCGCTGATTGTGTGCTCCGTAGTCGCTGATCGCTTTGCTGCAAGGGCACAGGCTGGTCACGGGCACAGAAACGGAGAGAATGAAGTCCGACTTGGTGCCGTTCGCTTCGCCGACGAAGCTGCATTGGTAGTCCATCAGCCCGACAGCACCCGAGACAGGCGCCTTTCTCTCAAGGAAGTAAGGAAACTCGACTTCGATATGCGCGCTTTCAGCCGAGAGCCTGCCTTTGAGTTCCGCAAGGATATTCGGCAAGGTCCTCATCGTCATTTCCCCACGATGTGAGTTGAGGACCTCAATGAAGCGACTCATGTGCGTCCCCTTGAACTCGTGCGGGAGACTGACGGACATAGAGAGGCAGGCGATGGTC
>Ga0335078_10000397_pt1 | contig 68947 bp, 53 predicted proteins | sample Lox_Sample_32_FD_206711 | JGI IMG/M metagenome (GOLD analysis project Ga0335078, IMG submission 206711) | Soil microbial communities from Loxahatchee National Wildlife Refuge, Florida, United States - Lox_Sample_3.2 | ecosystem: Environmental > Terrestrial > Soil > Wetlands | place: USA...
TCACCGCCCGCTGCCCTTACCAGCTCCTCCGTAAAGACGGCCCCGACGCCGACGGCTACCAGCGCCTGTCCTGTCCCGCGGCCGGCCGCCATCCCCGGCTGATCTGCCCGCTGCGCCCGGCCTCGCTCACACCCCGCGACGGGCGCGCCAAGGCATTCCAGCCACCGCCCGAACCGCCCCGGATCTGCCGCCAGACCGCGATCACCATCGCCCCCGACGTGGGTGCCCGCTACCGCCAGGACCTGCCCTGCGCCAGCTCAGCCTGGCACCAGACCTACGCCACCTTGCGCAACACCATCGAGGGCCTCAACGGATCACCCAGCGGGCACGCCGACGCCGCGCCAGCCCGCGCGACCATCTCCCCGGCGGCTAGCAGCCCCAGCGCCACCGTTAATACCCTTCACCCCGGCCAGCCGGCCAGCCACGCGCCGCACCCGCCATCAGCGTTGCAAACCGGCAGCCAACACCCGAAATCGGGCCACGCAGCCACCAGGACCACTGTCAGACCCCGGCACCATACTCAAAAACAGGTCACCGCCAGAGTTCTGTCGGTATGACACCGGCAGTTCTGTCGGTAACCCCAAGAGCGGGCGAAGGGAATCGAACCCTCATGACCAGCTTGGAAGGCTGGGGCTCTGCCATTGAGCTACGCCCGCGGTGACGGCGCCTCGTTAGCCGTGCGAAGCGACCACGCGGTTAGCGTACCGTCTTGCGCTGCCAGCCTGCTCGCGGTGCCGGTTTAGGGAAACGGTCACGGTACCTGGGCTGCACGACCCGCATGCCGACGGCGCGCAGCCAGGAGTGCTCGACCACGAGAAGGTAGGCTACGCCTAGCCTCGGGATGTGGCGCAGCTTGGTTAGCGCGCCTGCTTTGGGAGCAGGAGGCCGCGGGTTCGAATCCCGCCATCCCGACCGTGTCCCGACCATACCTGCAGGTCGCAAGCCTGCTGCAGGCTGTCGGCGCAGATCCCAAGATCGTCTGACCGCAATCTGACCGCAATCTGACCGTGAAGTCGAACGCCAGTCGGCGGCACCGACTGTCACGGAGTGGCCCTCAAGGACAGGACTGGTCTTATGCGGTCGCGGCTCGTGTTGAACGAAGAAATCCTTCGGGTGGCCCATGAGCATGGTGACATGCAGGTTGTCCCGCGGCGGTCAGGACGTGAACCCGGACCCGGCGGTGAAGCGCTGCAGGAAGTAGACCCCTCCATGCACCCCGCGATGTTGCGTAGCCGCCGGCCGCCACGCATGCCGTAGGCGATCAGGTAACGTTGTCGGGCCATTGCTACCTGGTGACCAGTGGCTCGTAAGCGGGGAGCTCGCCGAGCAGCCGGGCCGCGAGGATGCGGGCCTGCAGCTCTACTGCCCTGCGGTAGCTCAGTGTGTAGCCGAACTTCGGATGCCGCAACTGGGTTGTCACCCGGGCCGGAGCGGTCGGCGGTGCTGTGGCGGGCTGGTATTCGCGTAGCTGACCCACCTGGTGGCAGGAGGGAACGTCCGCCGCTGTCTGCGGACCGCGACAGTGGTGACTTCCAGCGCGGCCCGGGTGGCGGCAGGGTCCGCGGGCGTCAGTCATCGGCGCCCGTGCAGCGCCCGCGATCGTGTAATCGCGGCTACCCGCGGTTGCGGGGCGGGGGCGACGCGAAGCCCGGCCCAGCAAAGTGATGCTCCAGCTCGGCCGCTCCTTAAGGTGTGGCGGCGGCCTCAACATGGAGCTGGGGCGTGCCGGCGATTGTCTGCAGGACGACGCAGTAGCGCTCGGTCAGACGTAGCAGCGTGGCGAGGTCTCCCTCGCTGGCGTCGGTGTCGAGGTCGAACCGGACGCGGATCGCCCTGAATCCCGCTGGCACATCTCTGCTGATCGCGAGCGTCCCGCGAAAGTCGAGTTCGCCCTCGGCGGTCACCGAGCCGCCGCGCACTTGGACGCCTACCGAGGTGGCCACGGACCGCAGGGTGACCCCGGCGCATGCAGCGAGCGCTTCCAGCAGCATGTCACCGGAGCACAACAGCGACCCGTCTCCGCCGGTCGCCGGGTGGAGACCTGCGGAAGCGAGCGCGCGACCGGTCTGTACCGAGCAGGAGATGCCCTCGCCAAGAGTTCCAGTAGCCCGCAGAGTCACGACAGCCGCGGCAGGATCCAGCCGGTAGCGGTCCTTCAGCGGTGCCTGTACTGACCGAAGCTGGTCATGATCGACACGCTCCCCGCCAATGCCAGAGCTCATCTGCACAGCATGCCAGCAGCGAGGCGCGCGGTCGAACGAGCCGCGGACGCTTCTGAGCCGCGGACGCTTCTGAGCCGCGCACACTGCGCTTTTGAGCCGACCAGCAAGCGTCGCCGGGGGTTTCCTCTAGCGAGTCCAGCGTCAAGCGCGGCGACCGCGTCGTCGGCGTCGATACAGAGCTGGTCGAGAAACTCGGGCGCAATGCCCGTGCGGACCCGGCCGCCGTTTTCCGCCGGTGCTGCCGAGGAACAAGCCACTTCGACGGCGCGCCCGCGGGCTAATACGTCCGCGATCGTGGCCAATAGGCACCGGCGTGTCATCGCAGCGGCTTCGTGACCGGGCGCACACCGGGCGAGACCCGTCGGCGCTCCAGACTCCGAATCCAAGAGTCACATTCCTTAACTGGCTCAAAGCGTGTCATCACGGTTACACTTCGCCATGGCAGGAGGACGGACCGCGAATAGGCCTCCGCGCAGAAGGGGCACGGGCGCGGTGAGCGCGGTCGGTTATCGTCACGCTGCGCGAGAGCCTTGTGACTAGCGAAAGATGGCAGCCCGGAAGAGCGTTTGACGCCCGCCGGCCCTCGGTGGTCGGATGGCGTGCCGTGGCAGGGCAGATGCATCCCGGGATGCATCAGGTCGACGGTGATCTTGTACGGCGGCTGGTCACCGGGCAGTTTCCGCAATGGGCGGGGCTGGCGGTGCGGCGGCTGCCGTCTGGCGGCACGGTCAATGGCATGTACCGGCTGAGCGATGACATGGTCGTGCGGCTGCCACTGGTGGCGAGCGGGGCCAAGGACGTGTCGGCGATCTGGCCGCGTTCGTGACGGCGATGCGGAGCATCGCGCTGCCGGGCGCGCCGAAGGCGCACCGCGGCGGGCCGGTCGCCGTCCTTGACGCGGCTACCCGCGGCAATCGAGGAACTGCGCGGGATCCGGCAGGAGGACGTCGACTGCGATGCCGTGGCCTCGGTATGGGAGCAGGCGCTGCGGGCCCCGTGCTGGGACGGGCCGCCAGTGTGGCTGCACGCCGATCTGATGCCGGGCAACTTGCTGGCGGACGGTGGCAGGCTGGCCTCGGTGATCGACTTCGGGTGCACGGGGGCGGGAGATCCGGCTTGCGATCTGTTCCCGGCGTGGAACCTGCTGCCCGCCGATGCGCGGGAAGCCTTCCGCGAGGCGCTGGCTGTCGACGACGCGACCTGGATCCGCGGCCGGGGGCGCACCCTCTCCCAGGCCCTGATCGCGCTGCCGTACTACCGCAAGACCAACCCCGCGATGGCGCACAACGCCCGGCATGTGATCCGGGCGGTACTGGACGAACGCTGAGGCATCCCGCTGCATGCCAGCAGTTCCCGGGCCCCGCACTTGCGTTGCCGCAAGCGAGTAGAGCGTCCAGATCAGCGCGACATCCGCCACGAACTGATCTTCGCAGGTGACGACTCAGAACGGCCGGAGTGTGCGCGCCTGTTGCCGTTGTTGTACCGGCATCTAGCCACCCGCCGCGCGGAGCGCGAAGCGGAACAGGAGTAACAGATCCGTTCCCCCGTTTCCAGCCGCCGCCCAGGCATGCTGCTCTGCGGGTCCCGAGCGAGCGCCAGCAGCCCCTCGTCCCACCGTCGACGTCGAGTTTGCAGTAGAGCGCGGTCTCGGTTCCGACGACCACGAGGTGCGGCCCGCCCGGAGCGGCGGAGTCCTTATCGTCCGGGCGCGGGCGCTTGACCACCCTCGGGTAGGTCCGGTGCCGCCGTTTCGGGTTGAGGTGCTTCTTCCTGTGACGCTGGCCATAGCGGCTTCCAGGATGAGTTGCCGCTGATCAGGGCGAAAGGCCGCGCGGCGCGACCGCGGCAGCGGCCGCACTGCCGCCCCGGGCGGGAGCGCCTGAGCGCCGGAGGAGCCCACCTTGCGCAGGACCCGAGTATGCAAGGATATTCATCGAGCGGCTGGAAGCCTGCGGCCGAGGGGTGCGAAAAGCATGTTTCGAAGATTCGCATGGAAGTACGGCATCAACCTGACGATTAACGACAGCATCAACCCGCCGCTCGCGGTGCAGGCCATCCTCGGGGGCAAGCTCGGCTTCATGTCGGCCATCGGCACTGCGCCTGCATGGCAGCAGCGCGTTGCTATGCCCGCGCACCTTCCATTAGCCTGAGGGCTGCCTCCCAGGTCGCCTGCTGCATGAGCAGCCGACGATACTGCACGAAGTGCCGTGGCCAGTTGCCGGTGACGACGGCCGTCAGCTTGCCGTCAGAGCCGTAGAGCGCGACAAAGCGCCGGTCGTGCAGGCTGCCGTGCGCGATGACTACCTCGCTGCCGGCCGACGGCTGCCCGGCGACCTGGAGTTTCAGGCCGTACTGGTCGCTCCAGAAGTAGGGCACCGGCTGGTACGGCGCAGCTGTCTCGCCATGAAGGAGCCGCCGGGCCGCGGCAATCCCCTGCTCGCTGGCGTTCGTCCAGTGCTCGACCCGCATGTGCTGGCCGTAGCGGTAGTTGAACCAGCAGGCCACGTCGCCGGCAGCCACCACGTTGCCGACGGCGGCGTCGCTGACGGCGGCGCAGCGGCTGTCGCAGACGATCCCGTCCCGCACCCGCAGGCCTGAGCCGGCCAGCCATCCAGTCGCGGGCCGGGCGCCAATCCCGACCACGACGAGGTCGGCATCGATCGCCGTCCCGTCGCTGAGCCGAACTCGCTCGACGCGCCCGCTGCCTTCGAGGGCCGCGACACCCACCCCGAAGCGCAGCGATACTCCCTCGTCCCGGTGCATCCTGGCGATGGCGCTGCCGAGCTGCGGCCCGAGCACCCCGTGCAGCGGCGCGGGCATCATCTCGACGACAGTGACATCGATGCCGGAGTACCGCGCCGCGGCGGCGACCTCGCAGCCGATGAAACCGCCGCCGGCCACGACGAGACGGGGCTTGGCCGCGAACCGGCCGCGGAGGGTCAGCGCGTCATCGAGTGTGCGCAGCTCGCAGACGCCCTCGCGCTGCCAGCCATCCGGCAGGTACGAGCAGCTCCCGGTGGCGATGACCAAGCCGTCATAGGGCACGCGCTCGCCGCCGGCCAGGCTGATCGTCTGCGCCGCGGTGTCCAGCGCGGTCGCTTCGGCGCCCAGCATGAGGTCCAGCCGCAGCTCCGGGTAGAAACCGGGCGGCCGCAGCCACGTCCGCTCCGTGTCCCACTGTCCGGTGAGGAGCTGCTTGGACAGGGGCGGCCGGTCATAGGGAAGGTGGGGCTCGGCGCCGATGACGGTGAGGGTCCCGTCGAAGCCCTCAAGGCGGAGCGTCTCGGCAGCCCGCAGGCCGGCCAGGGCAGCACCAACCACGACGATGCGTTTCAGGACGATCGCCCCGCCAGCGCCCGCAGGCCCGCAGCCCGCGCCGACGGCCGCTCGCTCACGTGCGCTCGGCCAGGATGGCCTGGACGCATCGGTCCCGTCCCTCCATCTTTTAAAGCTCAGCAGCCCGACCTGCCGATCACAGAATCAGGTGAACTGTCTTGATTTCCGGGTAGCTAAACAGCTCGTCCATGCCATCTTGACAGAACCGACGTCACTGGAGCGGCGCCGCGGATCGCCGATCCGCAGCCGCCGGACTATCGTGGTCAGCCCGGCCAGCGCCTCATCATAGAGCGAGGCGTGGAGGAAAGGCGGCTGTAGACCCGCACGACCGCCCCCTGCCAGGAGGCCGAGGACCTGGCCCTGACGCTCGGACTTGGCACGGTCCGCGAAGCGGAGGCGGGCAGCGGATGGCAACGGTGAAGCCAGGGTGGGGCGGCCTCGCCCGGGCGTGGTAGTGGTTGGACCCATGCCATCGCCATCGGGCTCGCCCCCGCCGCAGGCGTCCGCGAGCCGGGCGGAGATCGCGACCGTGAACGTGGCCGGGCTGGTCCAGGGCATCGCCCTAGTCACTTTCCCCGCGGCCAGCACGATCTTCACCGCCCGCAGTTCCTACGACCTGTCCAGCACTCAGTACGGCCTGATGTTCCTCCCGCAGGTGATCATGGCAGTCACCGCCGCGGTACTCGGCGCCGGCCTGATCGGGCCCGGCCTGGCCAGCCGGCTTGGCGAGCGGACGATCTACCTCGCCGGACTGCTGGCCGACCTGGCGGCGATGGCGACCCTGATCGTGAGCTGGCTCGTGGTGCACCAGCACGCGCTGGCCTACGGCCTGCTGCTGGTCGCCACGGCGTGCCTGGGCGCCGGCTTCGGGCTGGCCGTGCCGGCGCTCAATACCCTGGCGTCCGCATTCCGTCCGCAGGCCGCCGACCGCTCGGTGCTGGTACTCAACGCCCTGCTCGGGCTGGGAACGGCGCTCGCCCCGGTCTTCGTCGCGGTGTTCGTGGGCCTGGGGTTCTGGACCGGACTGCCCCTTCTCGCCGCCGCCGCGCTGCTGGCCCTGTTCGTCACCAGCCTGCGCCTGGAGCTGCGGCCAGGATCGCGGCCAGCCCCGGCTCCCCGGCCTGACGCCGGCGGCGCGGCGCCGGGCGCCGGCCGCCGGATCCCGGCCGGGTTCTGGATCTTCGGCGGTTTCGCCGTGCTCTACGGCTTCTGCGAGACGATGAACGGCAACTGGTCGCAGCTAGACGTCACCTCGCTGGGCGTGCGGCAGTCCACCGCCGCGATCGCGCTGACCGCGTTCTGGGCAGTGGTCACCGCCGGGCGGCTGCTATTTGCCGCCGTCCAGCGATGGCTGCCGAGCCGTCTCACCTACCACGGCCTGCCGTTCCTGCTCGTCGCGGCATTCGCGCTGATCGCCGCGCTGCCCCGGAACGCGCCCGCGGCCTGCGTCGCCGCGTTCGGGCTGGCCGGCCTCGGCTGCTCGGCCTTGCTCCCGCTGACGATCAGCATCGGGCAGGAGAAGCTCGCGGGCCATCAGGTGCTGGTGTCCGGCGGGGTGATCGCGTTCTATCAGGTCGGTTACGGCTTCGCGGCGTTCGGCGTGGGACCCCTGGTCAGCGCGGGCATCCGGCTGCCAGTGATCTTCGGTGCCAGCGCCGTGGTCGCCGCCGCCATGGGCGCGCTGTCGCTGGCGGTCGCTCACGGCCGGCCCTCGCCGCGGACCCTGCACCCCCGCCCCCCGCCCCCATCGCCGGTACCGAGATGATGGGCCACGTGAGCGAGCACTATGACGTCATCATTGTCGGGACCGGAGCAGGCGGCGGGACGCTTGCCGGCGTGCTCGCGCCGTCGGGCAAGCGGATTCTGCTGATCGAGCGCGGCGACTTCCTGCCCAGGGAGAAGGCCAACTGGGATTCGGCGGCGGTCTTCGTCGACGGCAGGTACATCTCCAAGGACACCTGGTACGACACCGACGGCAGGCCCTTCCAGCCGCAGGTGCACTACTTCGTCGGCGGCGCGACCAAGCTGTACGGCGCCGCGCTGTACCGGCTGCGCCCCGCCGACTTCGGCGAGATCCAGCACGCCGACGGGCTGTCGCCGGCCTGGCCGGTGGGCTACGACGAATTCGAGCCCTGGTACACCAAGGCCGAATGGCTGTACCAGGTACACGGCGCGCACGGCGAGGACCCGACCGAGGGTCACTGGTCCAGGCAGTACCCGTGGCCGGCGGTCTCGCATGAGCCCCGCATCCAGCGGCTTGCCGACGCGCTGCGCGAGGGCGGCTATCATCCGTTCCGGGCGCCGTGCGGGATCCTGCTGGACGAGGCCGACCGGCCAGCCAGCAAGTGCATCCGCTGTAACACGTGTGACGGCTACCCGTGCCTGGTGCACGCCAAGTCCGATGCGGAGACCATCGCCGTGCGCCCGGCGCTCGATCGTGAAAACGTGACGCTGCTGGTAAACGCGGAAGTGGAGCGGCTGGAGACCGACTCGCGCGGCACCGCGGTGACCGGCGTGGTGGTCTCCCGGGCCGGCCTGCGCGAGGTCTACACCGGCGATATCGTGGCCGTCTGCGCCGGGGCGGCGGGCAGCGCCCGGATCCTGCTACGGTCGGCGTCCGACGCTCACCCGGCCGGGCTGGCGAACGGGTCCGGCCAGCTGGGCCGCAACTACATGTTCCACAACAGCAAGGCCGTGGTCGCGCTCGACTCCGAACCCAACGACACGATCTTCCAGAAGACCCTCGGCCTGAACGACTTCTACTTCGCGGGCGACGGCCGGGAATGGCCGCTCGGCAACATCCAGATGGTCGGCAAGTCCAACGCGGAGGCGATGAAGGGCGAGGAGCCCAAGCTGACCAAGCTGGCCCCGCGCTGGGCCCTGGAGAAGGTCGCCCGGCACGCGGTGGACTTCTGGCTGACCACCGAGGACGTGCCGAAGCCGGACAACAGGGTCACCGTGGACCGTGACGGCAACACCCATCTCGCCTACCGCCAGACCAACGACATCGAGGCCGAGGGACTCTACGGCGAGCTCAAGAAGATCCTCAACCACGTGGGGATGGCCGCGCACCACGTCCTGGGGAAGAACCTTTACATGCACATGAGCATCCCGATCGCCGGCGTCGCGCACCAGGCCGGCACCTGCCGGTTCGGCTCCGACCCGGCCACCTCGGTGCTCGACGTCAACTGCAAGGCCCACGAACTGGACAACCTGTACGTCGTCGACGCGAGCTTCTTCCCCAGCATCGGGGCGGTAAATCCGGGCCTGACGGTGATGGCCAACGCGATAAGGGTCGGCGAGCACCTGCTCCAGCGGATCACCTGAGGCGGCACGCCGGGCCCCGGCTCGCCACCGTCGCCAGCGCCGAGCGCGTGCGCGTCGTCTCGAGGGGTGAGGCCGGCAATCACCCGGCGGGGATGATGCCCGGCTCCCGCGGCGGGGCAACAGTGGCGACCAGCGACCCACATTCAGGGACGGAGCCATGACTAACACCGACGTAAGAAGCAACTGGCCGCAGGTGCGCACCGGCCCGCTGGTGACCGGCGGGGGCCTGATGGCGGCCGGGGCCCTGATCGCCCTCGCCGGGCTGGCCATCGGCGCCGCGCACCTGCTCGCTGCCACCAGGCAGTGGGTCAGGGCGATGGACATCCCGCCGAGCGAGCTCGCGAAGCTGAAGCTGGCGCAGGCCAAGGCCGCCGCGGCGGCCGGGGCCGATGCCTGGCAGAGCGGGACGGCCGCGGGCGCCCGCGCGTCCTGACCGCGCCGCGGCCGTCGGTCGCGGCAGCAACCCCATCCAGGCAGCTCAGCCCGGAGTTACGGACTCAAGGGCCGGAGGCGTTACATGACGAACGTCGACCTTGCCCGCTGGCAGTTCGCGTTCACGTCTATCAACCACTTCCTCTTCGTCCCGGTCACCATAGGGCTGGCCTTCTTGACCGCGCTGCTGCAGACGGCGTGGCACCGCAGCGCGCGCGAGGAGTACCTGAGGCTGACCAGGTTCTTCGGCACGCTGCTGGTGATCAACGTTGCGATCGGCGTGGTGACCGGGCTGGTGCAGGAGTTCGAGTTCGGGATGAACTGGTCCGCCTACTCCCGGCTGGTCGGCAACATCTTCGGCGCCCCGCTGGCGATGGAGGGACTGGGAGCGTTCTTCCTGGAGTCGACATTCCTCGGGTTGTGGCTGTTCGGCTGGGACAAGCTGCCCCGCCGGGTGCACCTGGCGACGATCTGGGCCGTCTGCCTCGGCACGGTCCTGTCCGCGGCGTTCATCATGGCGGCGAACTCGTGGATGCAGCACCCCGTCGGGTACACCATCGACAAGGCCACCGGGCAGCCGCAGCTGAGCGACATCTGGGCGCTGCTGACCAACCCGGTCTTCGTCTGGGGGTACGCGAAGGTCCTGCTGGCGTCCCTGACCACCGGCGCGGCGGTGATGCTGGCCGTCTCCGCTTGGCAGCTGCGCCACGGCGGCGACCGCGCGGTATTCACCCGGTCGGCGAGGCTCGCGCTGATCGTCGTCGTCCCGGCGATCCTGTTCGCCGTGCTGGTGGGCGACGAGCTCGGGGTGATCGAGGCCAGGTACCAGCCCATGAAAATCGCGGCGGCCGAGGCCCAGTGGACCACGTGCCAGCCGTGCTCGTTCTCGCTGTTCCAGGTCGGCGGCGGCAACCAGGATCACACGCCGACCCAGATCCTGTCCGTCCCGCACCTGCTGTCCCTGCTGGCCACCAACCACTGGGACGGCAAGGTAATCGGGCTGAACCCGCTGCAGGCCCGGTACAGCAAGCAGTTCGGGCCCGGCTACTACGTGCCGAACGTGTTCATCCAGTACTGGTCCATGCGGGTAATGGCCTACACCGGTTTCCTGATGCTGGCGATCGGGCTGTGGGGGCTGTGGCTGCTGCGGCGCAGGAAGCTCGCCGCGTCCCGCAGGTTCCTCTGGGTGGCGATCTGGGCGAGCGTGCTGCCGTTCGGCATGAACACCGCGGGCTGGCTGCTGACCGAGAGCGGCCGGCAGCCATGGATCATCCAGGGGATCATGCTCACCCGCAATGCCGTGTCGCCGTCGGTCTCCACCACCGACGTGGCGATCAGCCTGGCCGCCTTCGTACTGCTTTACGGCGTGCTCGGGACGGTCGACCTGCTGCTGATGCTGAAGTACTCGCGCGAGCAACTCCCGCCGGAGCGCGGCGAAGCCGATTCCGACGCGCCCGTCCCGGCCGTCCAGTACTGAGGTCACGATGCCCCTCGTCCCGTTCTGGTTCATCGTCATCACCGTCCTGTGGACCGGTTTCTTCATCCTGGAAGGCTTCGACTTCGGCGTCGGCATGCTGCACGACGCCGTGGGCAGCAACGAGGCAGAACGCCGGGCCGCGATCAACACGATCGGGCCGCTGTGGGACGGCAACGAGGTCTGGCTGATCGTGGCCGGCGCCGCCATCTTCGCCGCGTTTCCCGGCTGGTACGCGACCATGTTCTCCGGCTTCTACCTCGCGCTCGTACTGCTGCTCGCGGCCCTGATCGTCCGCGGCGTGTCCTTCGAGTACCGGGGCAAGCGCCCGGCAGCCCGCTGGCGGCGCACCTGGGACGCGGCGCTCACCGTGGGCAGCCTGCTGGCCCCGCTGCTGATCGGCGTGGCGCTCGGCGACCTGCTGCACGGGCTGCCGATCAACGCCAGTCACCAGTACACCGGCTCGTTCTGGGACCTGCTGCAGCCCTACGGCGTGTTCGCCGGGATCACCTTCACGATGATCTGCCTGCTGCACGGCGCGACCTTCCTGTCGCTGAAGACCACCGGCGACGTTCGCGAGCGCGCGGGGCGCCTGGCCCGGCGCATCGCCCCGGTGACCGGGCTGGCCGTCGCGGCGTTCGTGTCCTGGACCCACGCCAGCGCGGGCAAGGGAGCATTGCTGAACCCGGTCGAGTTCGCCGCCATCCTCGCCGTGATCGCCGCCGTCTGGCTCGTGTACTCCCGCAGCGACGGCTGGGCGTTCGCGGCGACCACGGTCACCATGGCAGCCTGCGTGCTGGCGGTCTTCGTTGACCTGTATCCCCGGGTCATGGTCTCCAGCACGAACCCGGCGTTCGACCTGACCGTGCACAACACCGCGTCCGGAGGCTACACGCTCACGGTGATGACCGTCGTTGTCGTGATCTTCCTCCCGTTCGTGCTGGCCTACCAGACCTGGACCTATTACGTCTTCCGGCGGCGAGTCAGCTATCAGGAGTTCCAGCCGCCGCCTCGCCAGGGCGTTACATGATCGCTATCGGGTTGACCGGGGAGCCAGTTCCCCGGACCAGCCGGAGCGGCGCGACCACGCAGCAGAAAGACCATCGGCCCGCCTGCTCGCAAAGCCGGCCAAGATCATCAAACTGCAGGTAATCGAGCAGGTGCAGGCCCATCGCGTTGATGGCGAGCACGTGCACCGGGAAGTCGATGCCCTGGACCACGCTGGGCGAGGCGTCGTTGTTGCTGTCGCTGCCCAGCACCGCGACCCGCCGCTGCGCCACGTACTCCAGCGCGCAGGGGTGCAGCCCGGCGCGGGCGCTGGCGGCGTCCCACGGGCCAAGTTCGGTGCGGCGCCGCCGGTGCCCGACCCGGACGAACAGCAGGTCTCCCTGGCCGACGCGCACCTGCTGGGCCTGCTGCGCCCGGGCGAGGTCGTCGCCGGTCACCTGCTCGCCCGGCTCGAGCCAGGAAACCCCGCGCAACCGCGGAATGTCCAGCAGGACGCCGCGTCCGACAATCCCGTCCCGCGCCACCTCGATAGACAACTCCGAGGCCCCGGACTTGCTGACGGTCTGTGCGGGCACGTCGTTGTAGAGCCTGCCCCGGTACATGACGTGGCACAGCGCGTCGATGTGGCTGTCGGCGTTCCCGTGCACGTTGAGGGCGAGCCGGTCGACGGCGAAGGTCAGCCCGGCCGCATCGGCCTGATCTCCCGCCGGGCCGGTCATCTCGTGGCGGGCGGGCTCAGGGTTGTCGAGCGCGACCCGGCACTCGATGGGAGCCTCGAGGGTAGCCGTCCTGCCGAGCCTGACCTCGGTCACCGCGGCGAGCACCTGCTCAGGCGTGATGTAGTTCAGGGCGCCGCGGCGGTCCTGGCGACCCCACGCTGACGCGTCCCGCAGCCGCTGGTAGAGCACGCTGAAAGCGGCGGCATCCAGAACGCCGGGACGCTGCGCACTCGGCGGTGTGCTCATGCACCGCATACTGCCATCACCCGCTTGGAATGATGGCAGCAGGGCGCGGCCGCTATCGGATGGTCACCGCGTGAACGGGTAGAGGAGCTTTCATGGCGACAAAGGATGACGTTGACGCGCTGGTGATCTTCGGCGCCACGGGCGACCTGGCCAAGCTGGAGACATTCCCGGCCCTGGTGGGCCTCGTCGAGCGCGGCGTCCTGGACGTGCCCGTGGTCGGGGTGGCGAAGAGCGGCTGGGGGCTAGCCCAGTTCCGTGACTATGCGGTGGCATCGCTGCAGCTCAATCACATGGACGTGAACAGCCCGGCCGCGCAGAAGATGCTGGGGCTGCTGCGCTACGTGGACGGGGATCTCGGCGACGACACCACCTACAAGGCGATGTCGGACGCCGTCGGCACCGGCGGCCGGGTGCTGTACTACCTGGAGGTGCCGCCCGCGCTGTTCGGGCGCATCGCGCAGGGGATCGCCTCAGCGGGCCGCACCCCCGGCGCCCGGGTCATGGTGGAGAAGCCGTTCGGTTACGACCTGGCCAGCTCGCGGCAGCTTAATGACACCATGCACCAGCACTTCCCGGAAGATTCGATCTTCCGGGTCGACGACTGGCTGGCTTTCGACCCGGTGGAGAATGTGCTCTTCGTCCGTTTCGCCAACTCGGTGCTCGAGCCGCTGCTCAACCGGACCTACGTGGAGCGGATCCAGATCACGATGGCCGAGGCGTTCGACGTCTCCGACCGCGGCAGGTTCTACGACCGGACCGGCGCCATCCGGGACGTCCTGCAGAACCACATGCTCCAGGTGCTGGCCACCGTGCTGGCGGACCCGCCGGACGGGCCGGGCCTGGGCTCCTGGCAGGACGCGAAGGCCCGGGTGATATCCGCCCTGCGCCCGCTGGCCCCCGAGGACGCGGTGCGCGGGCAGTACGAGGGCTACCACCAGGTGGACGGGGTCGACCCGAAGTCGACCACGGAAACCTATGTCGCGGTCCGGCTCTCCTGTGACACCTGGCGCTGGGCCGGCGTGCCGATCCTGATCCGGGCCGGCAAGTGCCTGCCGGTCACCGCGACCGAAGTGGACATCAAGTTCCGCCGCCCGCCGCACGACGTGTTCGGCATCGAGCCGTTCGCGGTCTCGAACTCGCTGCGGTTCCGGGTCTGGCCGGAGACCGCCGTCGGCCTGGAGCTGGCCGGGAAGAAGCCGGGTGCCGGGCTGGAGCCGCAGCCCGAGGAGCTGACGTTCTCCGAGCAGCCCGGCTCGGACATGAGGCCGTACGACCGCCTCATCGGCGCGGCCCTGGACGGCGACCGCTGGCTGTTCGCCCGGCAGGACACGGTCGAGGCGGCCTGGGAGGTCGTCGACCCGGTGCTCGGCGACGCGACCCCGGTCCACCCTTACGCCCGGGGCACCTGGGGGCCGAAGGAAGCCGACCGGCTGCTGGCCGGCCGCGATACCTGGCACAACCCCGCCGGCTGACCGGCGGGACGTGGCGCAGGAGTCCGGTTTGCTCGATCGTGGCAGCGCACGGTGCCGGTCTCGGCGGCGATGTCCTTGAGGCTGCGCCTGTGTCTTCCAGCCCGGCCAGCCGCAGTGTGCCGGGCGGCGCCCACGGCGCCGGGGCGGTCAGCCGACGAAGATGCAAAACGGGTGCCCGGCCGGGTCGGCGTACACCCGCAGCAGTTCGTCCGGGTCATCTGAGCGGTCAAGGATCAGCCGGGCGCCGAGCGCGAGCGCCCGCTCATGCTGGACGTCGAGGTCAGCCGCGGTGGGCACGGTGGCATCCAGGTGCAATTGCTGCGGGACCGGGCCGTCTGGCCAGGTCGCCTCCGAAAGCTTCCCGACCTTCTGGAACGCCAGGGCCGTCTCGCCGGCCGGGCTCGTCAGCACCAGCCAGTCCTGCCCTCTCGGGTCTGGCTGGCCAGGTGCGGGCAGCTCATCGCCGGGGCGGTATCGCAGGCCGAATAGCTGCCGGTAAAACTCGGCCAGGCGCCGTGGGTCGGTGGTGTCCAGGACCGTCTGCCGGATGACCGGGTACGCTTGCCCATGGCCCATGCTGCCACAATAGGCGCCGCTGCGGCGTGCAGGCCGATGACAACTCCTCCTCAGGCGGCGCGCCACAGACGAGGCTGGTCGCAGGGGCGGGCGGCGTGGGAACTCCTTGCTGCTCGAAGCCACGGCGCGCTGCGATCACTCGCTGATACGGGAAGACTCAGCTGCACCCGTCAATGTGAGTTTGGTGCTCGCCGGCGAGCACCAAACTCACATTCATCGGCTGCGCTGGCCGCTCACCCCGGTGCGCGAACAGCCTGTCGCGCTCAACCTCCAGCTCGCCATGAAGCCAGTCCGGCGAGTGGCAAGGAAAAATTGACTCAGAAACACTAGCGTCCGGCCGCCACGCGGCCCAGTTCGGTGATCGTCGAGCGCGACATCATCCCTGCCGTGCGCGCGGCCCGTGATGCCCGCGCCGCACGGCGGGGCAGCCGGACCCGCAGCGCGCCCGGCAGCGACTCGAAGACCAGCGGAGGATCCATCAGCAGGGCCTCGCCGTCCACCCCGACTTCCACGGGGCCGCCGGAGCTGACCTCGAACCGCCGCGCGCTCCACTCCCGCCAGCCCGGAAAGCGACGGACCTGGCCCACCGCCTGGAGCGCCACGAACCGCCGGGCCTGCGCGGCGTCGGCGATCCTGACCGCGACGATCCCGAGCATGCCGAGGTCGAGCCGCTCCCGGGTGCCCGCGCCGCCGAGGAGGTCCAGCCGATACGGATCGTTGGACACCAGGATCAGCTGGGCGCCGCCACAGCTGCTGCCGGGCCCGCGAAATCGCAGGTCCAGGCGTTCCGCGCCCGGCCCGAGCAGATCCGGCAGCACCGATGCGGCGGTGGCGAGCTTCGCGTCCCGGTACTGCGGTGACTGGATCACTTTCGCGTAGAGCCCGAGCGATGCGTTGTTGACGAAAATCCGGCCGTTGACGGCGGCCAGGTCGATCCGGCGGTCGACTCCGTCGGCGAACGCGTCCAGCGCGCCGGCCAGGTCATCGGCGTCCAGGCCGAGGTCCAGCGCGAAGTGATTCCTCGTCCCGGCGGGCACGCAGACGTGCGGGACGCCCCGGCGGCTGGCGACGTCGGCGACCAGCGCTTGCGAGCCGTCGCCGCCGGCCATGCCGATCACGTCCGCACCGCGCGCGACGGCATCCTCGGCAAGACGGAGCAGGTCGTCTCCTGGCCGCAGCACGACCGGCTCGATTCCCCGTTTCGCGCACTGCTCGGCGAGCCCGAACCGCTCCGGCTTTCCGCCCCCGGACTTCATGTTCATTATCAGAACGGGATGCTTCGGGGGCATTCGAAGCGTGATGCGCGCCGTGGCGGCGCGGGACCGAGCGGTCGGCGGCCGCAGTGCGGAGCGCGCCGAGGCCACCGACACGGCGGACGCGGCGAACAGGCCGGTCACCGCGAGGAGGTCGAGTCCCTCGAAGACCAGGCTCGCGGCCAGCCCGGCCAGTGCCGCGACCATGACGGCCAGACCGACGACGCGGATGGCCCCGCGCCTTGATACCGCGTACCAGCCGGCCGTGACGAACAGGAGCAGGCTGGTGATGGCCGCGAGGACGGCCACGATATGGATCACCACGCCGGTGAGCAGGAGGCCCACGGCCGCGGCCAGGCTGAGCAGGGCCAGCGCGGCCGCGCCGCGCCGCGCCGGCGATGGCTGGTGCCCGCTGGGATCCGGCAACCGACCTCCCCTGAAGGCCGCTGACCCGCTGACCCGCGACCCGCTGACCGCTGTCCCGCGACCGCTGTCCCGCGACCGCTGTCCCGCGACCGCTGTCCCGCGACCGCTGTCCCGCGACCGCTGTCCCGCGACCGCTGTCCCGCGACCGCTGTCCCGCGGCCCGCTGACCGCTGGCCCGCTGGCGCCATCCTGCTTTGCCGCGGCTCCCGCACCATCCCCCTCGCCGGGTGAGCGGGCAGCGTGCCCCAACCCCGCCCCGCCCCGCCCGGCCGGGCCGGATCACCCGCCTGGGGTGGGGCGCCGCCGAGGCCGGCCTGATGGACTGAGCCGCACCGACCCGCCCAGAGGGGAAGCGGACGTCCGCCTTGTCATCACCCGCCCGTCCGCCCGCCGACCTGCCGCCCGGTACCGCCAGCGTGGCGCGTGACCGGGCAGCGTGAGCAGACACCATGGCCAGACGCAGAGCCCTGACGCGGGCCGCCGCTTCCTGGTCCGCTATCCGCGCCCGCACGCAGCGCCGCGGCAGGGACGCCAGGCCCGGCGCGGCCAGGCCCGGCGCGGCCAGACCCGTCGGCCGGTACGGTGCGCTCTTGCTCCTGCTGATCGCGACCTACCTGCTATCCGCGTCCGGCCTGGGCGGGCTGGCGTCGGACCTGCAGACCTTCTTCCTCCTGGTCGTCGTGCTGCTGGCGGTGCGCCCGACGCAGACGAGCCACCGCACAGTCAGGCTGGTCACCACCGCGGCGCTGATCGGGTCCGCCATCGCGGCCGACGCCCTGACCCACACCCGCGGCGGTGCGGGCGTGGCGGACATCTGGAGAGGGCTGGTCCTGCTCCTGACCGCCGTGCTGATCGTGCGCCGCGTCCTGGCCCGGCCCACGGTTACGCTGCAGAGCATCTACGGCGCCCTGAGCGCCTACCTGATCATCGGGCTGATGTTCGCGGCGGTCTACGCCGCGATCCAGCACCTGGGGCCCGCCACCTTCTTCGCTCACCGGCAGCCCGCCAATACGCAGACGTTCCAGTACTTCAGCTTCACCACCCTGACCACGCTCGGCTACGGTGACTTCACCGCCGTCGGCAACGGCGCCCGGGCCCTTGCCGTCATCGAAGCGCTGACCGGCCAGGTGTTCCTGGCGACCCTGGTCGCCCGGCTGGTCGCCGCCTTCCGCGTGCCGAGCGAGCCCGCCCGGCCGGCAGCCGGGCGGCGACGGCCGCCGGGTAACGCCGGACCCGGCTCCCGGGTCTGGCACCACCGGGCACCACCGGGAAGCACCCGGAAGGCATCACGTCGCCGCGATCGGTGAGCTGCCGGGAGGCAGCGCAGGCCGGCGCGGCTGACCTCATCCGGGGGCTTCGGGCAGGCCGGCCGTCGCGGTCGCGCCATGAGATCCCGCAGACTCGCCGGTCCCCCCGGGCCTCGGGGCGAGCCTTGCCGCCACCACGTAAGCGACTACGACCGCCACGATGGCCAGCGGCATGACGGCGAGGCCGTCCGAGGCGAGCAGCAGGGTGGCGAGCAGCACGGAAGTCATCGGAAGCCGGAGCATCACCGCAGCCATCGAGCCGATGCCGATGGCCACCCCGGGGACCAGGGGCAGGCCCGGCAGGTGCGACATGGCGATCCCGCCGGCCGCCCCGATGAACATGGCCGGGAAGATGGGCCCGCCGCGGAAACTGCTCAGCGAGGTGCCGTACGCAAGGCTCTTGCAGGCCAGCAGCAGCAGCAGCGCACCCACGGTGTAGGCGCGGCTGTGGCTGATGAGCGGGCCGAGCCCTTCTTGCCCGGAGAACAGCACCTCGGACGTGCCCTTTCCGGTAGCTGCCGCGAAGATGACGGCCAGCCCGGCTATGGCGAGGCCAGCGACCGGCGCTGCCAGCAGGATCCGCCGGTCGACTCGGGGCCGCAGCAGCAGCGCGAACCGCCGGATTCCCGAGCCGGCCATGGCGGCGGCCACCCCGATCACCAGCGCCCAGCCGAACTCGGCGGCGTCGGGCGCGGCGACGTGAGGCAGGCCGGGCAGTGCCAGCGAGAACGTGCCGAGCCCGGTCCAGGCGTCGAGGCCGATGAAGACCAGCGAGCCGAGGCCCGCGGCCAGCAGCCCGGGCAGCAGCACGAGCTCGAGCGTTGCCCCGCCCAGCCCCGACGCCTCCATCAGCAGGAACGCGCCGAGCAGCGGCGAGCCGAGCAGCGCACTGATGGCGGCGAAACTGCCTGCCGAGGAGACCACCGCGGCGGTCCTGCGCGGCGCGTCGCGCTTGGCGAGCCTGACCGCGCAGACCCCCAGCCCGCCGCCCAGGGCAATCAGGGGCGCCTCGGGCCCGAGCACCACCCCCAGGCACAGTGTCGCCAGGGCTGCCAGCACCACGCCGGGAAGCTCGGCGGGCGAGGGGGGCCCCTCGCCCGCCGAGAACCCTTCGGCCGGCGATCGCCCGCCCTCGCCAGGCAGGTACCGGATGGCGAGACCGACCAGCATCCCGGCGAGCGCCAGCACCGGGACGGGCCACCACAGTGGCTCGGACGGGAAGCCCAGCCCGCGGGGCAGGCTGGTGAAGACCCACCCTTGTGCCTTGCTGACCAGGGCAAGGAACCAGTAGGCCGCGGCCGAGATCGGCACGCCTATGATCGCGGCCAGGACCAGCAGCCGCACATAGCTGCCCGAACGCAGCTGCGCGAGCGGATCCGACGGCGTCACCGCGGTGCCGGGCCTGGTCAGCGGGTGGTCAGCGGGTGGCCAGCGGGCTGGCCAGCGGGCGTCACCGGTCGCTTTCGGCGGTGACCCGCCCCGACCCGACGGCGGTGACCAGGGCCTGGTAGTCCCGCTCGTTCTGGTCGGCGTACGCTGCGGAGAATTCCGCGATGGCCTGGTCGAAGGTGTGCGAGGACCCCAGGTACCCGGCTATCGCGATCCGGTCCCCGGAGCGGGCGTGCGCCCGCGCCAGCGTCCAGCCGCAAAGCTCGCCGTAGAGCCGCATGCCGCGCGGGATCAGGTCCTCGATGTCCAGGGAGAACTTCCAGTCGCGCAGCTGGCGCACGTAGAAGTCCCGGGACCGGTCATCGAGCCCGTTTTCGACCCGCTGCCAGCCGAGGAAGATATCGCTGGTGGCCTGCATCAGGCGCTGACCCGCGACCACCCGCTGACCCTGGTTGTGATACTTGCTGGCACCGACGAAGTAGCTCAGCGCCGACGCCTCGGCCTCCTTCACCTGAAGGAACAGCGGGTCCGCGGCGTCGCGGCCCAGCATCAGGATGATCCAGCAGCGGGTCCCGACGCTGCCCACTCCGACGACCTTGTGGGCCATGTCGGCGAACTCGAACTGCTCGAGCAGGTAACGCCGGTCGGTCTCCAGCGTTCGCCGGTACTTGGCGATCATGTCGGTGAGCAGCGATCGAAGGTCCTGGCGGTCCACCTCGTCGGGCACCAGCTGATCGACCGGGACGAGCAGCGGCGGGTCGGCGACGATCCGGGGACGGCCGTCCACCATCCGGGTCAGCTTGGCCACCTCCTGCAAGCTGTCCCTGGTCCGCGCCTTGGCCAGGCCCTTGTCCATCCGCTTGCGCTGCTTTGCCTGAAGCTGCGCGGCGAACTGTGCCCGGAGCTGGTCCATGTCCGCGTGCGCGTACCACACGCCGAGGTTGGTCATGCCGGCGAAGGCACGCATCGCCTCCCGGTAACGGCCGGCCGCGGCCACGACGATCGCGCGCCGCTTCTTGGCCGGGTACCCGTTCTCGCGGGCGGCGACTTCCAGGCTCGCGGCCAGGCGCTTCACGTCCCACTCCCAGGGGCCGGGCAGCGTCTCGTCGAAGTCGTTGACGTCGAAGACCAGGCGCCGCTCGGCCGAGCCGAAGATGCCGAAGTTGGACAGGTGCGCGTCGCCGCACGCCTGAACGGCCAGCCCGGATACCGGGGTGGCGGCCAGGTCACTGGCCATCGGCAGCGCGGCCCCGCGGTAGTAGGTGAACGGCGAGACCATCATCCGGCCGTAGCGCACCGGCACCAGTTCCGGCACCCGCGATTTCGCCTGCTGCTCCAGCAGCGCGATCGGATCGGGCCGGTCCGGCGGCGGGTCGAAGGCCGCATGGCTGTCCAGGGGCACCTCGGCCCGCGCCGCCTTGCCCCCCGCGGCGCGTTCGGCCGGGGCGAGCTGTCCCAGAGCGGTATCCAGCTGGTACCGCGGCGCGGCCCGCGTCGGCCTGACAGCCGTCGTCACGCTCATCATCGGCTCCCCTCTGGGCTGCCGTCCGGGCTCATCGTCCGGCCGGTCATCAGCGTCCTTTCCGCGATCCGCCGACTGCGGGCGGTGGTCGCCAGTGAGCGCTCATCCGCGTGCGTCGCCGCCGCTCGACCTGATCGCCGGCTCACCCGCCGAGTAGCTTCGCCTTGGCGGCGGCGAACTCGGAATCGTTCAGGGCGCCCTGCTGATGCAGAGCAGTGAGCCGGTTCAACTGGTCGATCATGGGCGGCTCCGCGCCCGCGCGCGCCTGGCCGCCCCGCGCCCGCTGATCGCCCGGTCCACGCTGCGCCTGCTGCTGGTCGAGGCTGGCAATGCGTTCGTTCTGCTCGTCTTCCTGCTGTGCCTGCTCCGCTGATCGCTGAGCAGACTTCTTCCCCGCCACGTACGCGCCGCCGCCGATCACGGCCGTGCGCAGCAACGGGCGTCGCCGCCGGAACATGATTTCCTCCTAATGCTGACGGTTGGGTCACAGAACCCTGGCGGGTCAGGCGCCGGCCGGCAGCTCGAGCCCCAGGGCAGCCATGAGCTCTGGCGCGGCCGCCATGGCCCGCGGCCCGCCGACGTGCGGGGTGACGGCGCGCAGCACGCCCACGAGGTCTTCTGGCGTGGCGCCGGAGTCCAGCGCGCCGGCCACCTGCCAGAGGTAGGAGGCGGGAGGGGCATCAAGCGCTATCAGCGCGGCGATCTTGACAAGCGAGAAGGTGCGTGGGTCCAGGCCGCTCCGCTCCTGCTCGGCCTTGCGGATATCTGCAAGCTCGTCCAGGACGTCGAGGTCGCCCAGGGACAAGCCGACCAGCACGTCCCTTGTCGCGTTGTCGACGTCGGCCTTGGCGGGCACGGTCATGAGCACGGTCCTTTCGCTCTCTGCGGGTCGGTCGCCAGCGGGTGAGTGAAGAAGTCAGCTCGCCGACACGTGTGGTCAAGGTTCTCGCCTCGGCGAGGGCGGGGCGTCACCCTGAGCGGGTGGTCAGGCGGTTCGAGACGGCGTGGCGACTGCACGGGTGACCCGCCCTCCCCGGCCCGGTCGGCCAGCCTGCCGGACCGGACGCGCCCGGGGAAGGATCCTGGCATCCCGCCGGCGGGCAGCCGGCTCACTCCTCCCGGGCGATGTGAACGCCCCCGAAGCGACGCACAGTGTCGGCGGCAGCGACAGGCACGAGCTCGGGAGGACGCGGTCATGAGCATGGGCGAGAGCATCGCGGTGATCGTCATCGGCGCGATGCTGCGCTTCGCGCTTCCGTGGCCGCCCCGCCACGTCAGCCTCCCGGCTGTCGGCGTCGCCTACATCAATTTCCAGGAAATCGGCATGATCTTGATGGTCGGTGGCGCGGTCAGCGTGATCTTGTGGATAGCCCTCCTGGTCAGCCGTGCGGCCCGTTGATCCGCGACTGCTGCGTCACGCGCGGGCCGCTCGCCGCTACCTGGCTCTCGCCGTCGGCCTGGGCATCGCCGCCGCTGGGCTGATCCTCGCGCAGGCGGGCCTGCTGGCTCACGCGCTCGCCGGGGCGGCTGCCAGCGCCCTCCCGGCCGCGCTGCCGGGCACCCTGCTGGCGCTGCTCGGGGTCGTGGCGGCGCGGGCGGCGGTGACCTACGGCGGCGAGGTGGCGGCGCTGCGGGCCGCTGCCGCCGTCAAGTCGCAGCTGCGCCGCGCGCTGGCCGCCCGCACCGTGGGCCTGGGGCCGTCCTGGCTGGGCGGTCAGCAGGCTGGAGAGATCACCGCCCTGGCCACGAGGGGACTGGACGGGCTGGATGCGTACTTTGCCCGCTACCTTCCGCAGTTGGTCCTGGCGGCCGCGGTTCCCGTCGCCGTGCTGGCGCGGGTGGCGGTAGCCGACTGGATCTCCGCGGCCGTCATCGCCGTGACACTGCCGCTGATCCCGCTCTTCGCCGTGCTGGTCGGCTGGCATGCCCAGGCCCGCACGAGGCGGCAGTGGCGGCTGCTGGCCACCCTCGCCGGGCACTTCCTCGACGTGGTCGAGGGCCTGCCCACCCTCAAGGTCTTCGGCCGCGCGAGGGCGCAGGAAGAAGTGATCGGCAAGGTCACCGGCGAGTACCGCTCCGCCACCATGTCGGCGCTGCGAGTCGCGTTCCTGTCCGCCCTGGTGCTGGAGCTGTCCGCGGCGGTCGCTACGGCCCTGGTCGCGGTCGAGGTGGGTCTGCGGCTGCTCTACGGCCACATGGCGTACGAGACCGCGCTGGTCGTGCTGCTGCTGACGCCGGAGGCGTTCCTGCCGCTGCGGTCGGTGGGCGCCCAGTTTCACGCCGGCATGGAAGGCGCCGCGGCCGCCGGACGCGTCCTGGAGATCCTGGACACCAAGCCGGCGCCACGGTCGGCCGCGGGCCCGCCCGCTGCGCCCGCAAGCCCGAGATGGCGGCCCCGGACCGTGAACCTGCGGACCGAGGAGATCACGCTGCGCGGCGTCACCGTGGCCTATCCGGGCCGCCGCGACCCAGCGCTCGCGTCGGTGAGCCTGACCATCCACCCCGGCGAGCGCATCCTCGTGACCGGCCCGAGCGGCGCGGGGAAGAGCACGCTGCTGGCACTGCTGCTGCGGTTCGTCCGGCCGGACGCCGGCGCCATCGAGGCTGGCGGTACGGACCTGGCGGCGATCGGGGACGACCGCTGGCGGGCCCAGGTGGCCTGGGTGCCCCAGCAGCCGCACCTGTTCGCGGGCAGCGTGGCGGAGAACATCGCGCTCGGCCGGGCGGACGCCGGCCCCGATGCCATCCGGCGGGCGGCCCGGCTGGCAGGCGCGGCGGAATTCATCGAGGCCCTGCCCGGCGGGTACCGGTCCACCCTGGGAGAGCGCGCGCTGCAACTGTCCGCCGGCCAGCGGCAGAAGATCGCGCTGGCCCGCGCGTTCTTGCGGGACGCCCCCGTGCTGCTGCTCGACGAGCCGGCCGCCCACCTGGATCCGGCGAGCGCCCGGCAGGTAGCCGACGCCATCGAGACCACGCTGTCCGACCGCACCGTCGTCCTGGTCAGCCACGGCGCGAGCTTCTCCGCGCTCGCCAGCCGGGTCATCGCCGTCGACGGCGGGAAACTGGATTCCCCCGCGGAACAGGCAGGATCCCCGCCCACGGCCGGCGCGGTCCCGGCGGCGGAGACCTGGTGACCGTGGCAGCCGGCCGCCCGCTGCTGCGCCTGCTGCGGCTCGCCCGGCCGATGCGCGGGCGGCTGCTGCTGTCAGTCTTCGCCGGCGCGGCGGCAACCGGATGCGGCGTCGCGCTGCTGGCCGTGTCCGGCTTCCTGCTGGCCCGGGCATCGCAGCAGCCCAGCATCGTGGCGATATCGGTGGCGGTGGTCGCGGTCCGCGGCCTGTCCGTCGGTCGCGGGGTCTTCCGCTACGCCGAGCGCCTGGCATCCCACGACGTCGCCTTCCGGGTCCTCGCAGATATCCGGGTAGCGACCTACCGTCGGCTGGAGCGGCTGGCGCCGGCCGGGCTGGCCGTGTTTCGCTCCGGTGACCTGCTGACCCGCCTGATCAGCGACGTGGATGCCACCCAAGACCTCTTCATCCGCGGCGTCGGGCCGCCGCTGGCCGCGGCTCTTGTCGGCGCGGGCTCGGTGACGGCAGGCCTGTTCATCTTCGCGCCGGCCGCCGGGGTACTGGCTCTCGGGCTGCTCACCGCCGGGATCGCGGTGCCGGCCCTGGCCGTCGCGGCATCGCGCCGCGCCGCGCGCGCGGCCGGGCCGGCGCGGGGCCAGCTTGCCGTGGCCATGACCGACCTGTTGTCCGGAGCCGCCGAGCTGCACGCGTTCGGCGCACAGGACGCCGGCCTCGCCGCCGTCACGGCCGCGGACCGGCAGCTGACCTCGCTGTCGCGGCGGTCCGCCACGGCTGCGGGCCTGGGCAGCGGGCTCATGGCAGCGGTCGGCGGCCTGACCCTGTGCGGAGTTGCCCTCCTCGGAGTGGCAGCCGTGGCCAACGGCACGCTGACCCGGGTGCCGCTGGCAGTGGTGATCCTGACCGCGCTGGCTGCCTTCGAGGCAGTGGCCGCGCTGCCCGCGGCCGCGCTGCAACTCGGTGCCGCCCGCGGCGGCGCCGAGCGGATCGGCGCCGTGCTGGACGCCCCTGACCCGGTCCGAGATCCGCCGGAGCCGCGCCCGCTGCCCGCCCGCCCGGTCAGCGTGCGCCTGCGGGGCGTGCAGGTGCGATATCAGCCGGACGGGCCGCTCGCGCTGGACGGGCTCGATCTCGACCTGCGGCCCGGTCGGCGGGTAGCGCTGGTCGGCCGCAGCGGCGCGGGCAAGTCCACGGTGGCTGCCGTGCTGCTGCGGTTCTGCGCTCCGGCCGGCGGATCCGTCACGCTGAGCGGACCCGCCGAGGCCGGCGCCGACCTGAGCGGTTACGCCGCCGACGACACCCGGACGCTGATCGGCGGATGTCCCCAGGATCCGCACATCTTTGACGCCACGATCCGGGCCAACCTGCTCCTGGCCCGGCCGGGCGCGGATGACGAGGAGCTGTCGGCCGCAGCGGACCGCGCCCGGCTGCTGCCCTGGATCGAGTCGCTGCCACGGGGCTGGCAGACCCGCGTCGGAGCCCGGGGGGCTGCCGTGTCCGGCGGCGAAAGGCAGCGGCTGGCCCTGGCCAGGGCTCTGCTGGCCGACCCCGGAGTGCTGATACTCGACGAGCCCACCGCTCACCTCGGCCCCGAGGCCGCCGCCGCGCTCACCGCCGACCTCCTGGCGGTCACGGCGGGCAGGGCCACCCTCCTGATCACCCACAGCTTCGAAGGACTCGAGCACGTTGACGAGATCGTCGTCCTGGACCAGGGCAAGGTCGCGCAGCGCGGCACGCATCGCGAGCTGATGCGCGAGGCCGGCCCGTACCGGCACCTGCACGAGGCGACGGGCGCCGGATCTTGCGCCGGGCCCAGGTGCTCACCTGCCAGGGATGAGGACACCCGGACCGCGGCGAAGCAGACTGCCCGGTGGCAGCAGTAACGGGCTAACCGGCGCAGTGCCGGACCCACCCGAGGATGATTGTCGCCGCGCGGCGGGGGGCGTGCCGATGTCGCTACCGATCCAGGACTACGCGCTGGTCGGCGATCTGCACACGGCGGCGCTGGTCGGCAGCGACGGATCGATCGACTGGCTCTGCCTGCCGCGGTTCGACTCGGAAGCGTGCTTCGCGGCGCTTGTCGGCAGTGACCGGCACGGGCACTGGCGGATCGCTCCGGCCGCCGGGAACAGCCGGGTGCGGCGTCGCTACCGGCCGGACACCCTGGTGCTGGAGACCGAGTTCACCGTCGGCTCGGGCAGGGCCCGCCTGATCGACTGCATGCCCCCCAGGGATGGCGACCCGGTGCTGCTGCGGACGGTCGAGGGCGTCAGCGGCACGGTCGACCTGCGGATGACGCTCGGCGCGTCGTTTGAGTACGGGTCGGCCGAGCCCAGGATCGGCCGGCAGGCGGGCGCCCACAGCATCGTCGCGGGCTCCCAGACGTTGTGGCTGTTCGGCCCGGCCCATGTGCGCCGGGCAGGCGGGGTCGCCACCGCCGAGTTCACGGTCGGCGAGGGCGACAGGGTGCCCTTCGCCGTCGTCTGGCGGAACTCCCGGGACGATCCGCCCGATCCGCCGCTCGTCCCGGCGCTGATCGACCAGACGCAGCGCTGGTGGCGGAGCTGGGTGGCCGGACTGACCTACGGGGGCGAGTGGCGCGAGGCCGTCATCCGGTCCCTGATCACGGTCAAGGCCCTCACCCACGCGCCGACAGGGGGGATCGTCGCGTCGCCCACCACGTCGCTCCCGCAGCAGGCGTCAGGGTCGAGGAACTGGGATTACCGCTATTGCTGGCTGCGCGACGCGGCGGCCACGATCCGCGTCCTGCTGCGCACCGGGGCGCTCAGCGAGGCCGCCGGCCTGATCGAGTGGATGAATCACGCCGTGGCCGGGCCGCCGTCGCGGGTACAGGACGTGTACGGGGTCGCCGGGGAGCGGCGGCTACCGGAGATCGAACTCGAGTGGCTGCCGGGCTACGAGGGAGCCCGGCCGGTGCGTATCGGGAACGCGGCTGCCGTCAGCCCGCGGCTGGACGTCTTCGGCGACGTGCTGGCCGCGCGGCTGGCCGTCCGGATGGCCGGGCTCGACGGGTCCGGTGAGCCCTGGAACGCGGGGGAACTGCTCGGCCATCTCGAATCGACCTGGCGCGGGCCGGATGCGGGAATCTGGGAGGTACGGGGCCCGGCCCGGCAGTTCGTGCATTCCAAGGCCATGATCTGGGCCGCCGCGGACGCCGCCGTCAAGATGATCGAGCGGTTCGGTGATCCCGGGCCGGCGGACCCGTGGCGCAAACTCCGGGCCGAGGTGAAGGCGGACGTGCTTGACCGTGGCTATGACACCAGCGCCTCGACATTCGTTCAGGCATATGAACGGCCGGACGCCGATGCGAGCCTGCTCCGGCTTGCCCTGACCGGCTTCCTGCCGGCCGGCGACCAGCGGCTGCGCGGCACGGTTTCCGCGATCGGGCGAACGCTGGACCGGGCCGGGGTCCTGCTGCGGTACGAGGAGGACCCCGCCGACAGCCTGGACGGGCTGCCGCCCGAGGACGGCGGCTACCTGCCGGCCACCTTCTGGCTGGCGCAATGCGCGGCGGCGATGGGGCACGCCCCAGATGCCCGCCGCGTGTTCACGGGCCTGCTGGAGCTGCGTAACGATGTGGGGCTGCTGTCAGAGGAGTACGACCCGCTGCGCCGCCGCCTCGCGGGGAATTACCCGTTGACCGCCAGCCACGTCGCGCTCGTCGAGACCGCCGCGGCGCTTGATGCCCTGGCCGGGCATGCCCAGGGTCCCGGCCCGCTGGGGCCGGGACCCTGAGAGCGACCGCTGCGCTGCCTGCTCAGGCCATCCGGCGTCTGCTGCCGTCGGTCGCCAGCGCCCAGATGATGAAGACGCTGAGGGCGATCACGATGATCGACCAGATGGGGTAGTAGGGCAGGAACATGAAATTCGCGATGGCGACGAGGACGGCGAGCACGATGCCCACGATCCTTGCCCACACCATGCCAAGCAGCAGGCAGACCCCCGCGGCGAAAATGACGGCCCCGAGCACCAGGTCCACCCAGCCGCGGCCGCGGGCGCTGAAGTAGAAGGCGTAGTTCGGCACGGTGGTGAAGAAGCTGCCCCTGATGATCCCGGTGATCCCGACGAAGAAATCCACCAGGCCCGTGAGCATCATCAGCACCGCGGCCAGGACGGTGAATCCCATAGCCGCGACGGTCCGGCCGTCGCCTGCCTCGTAGCCGGCGGGCTCGCCGTATCCCTCCTCGTATCCCGTGCTCCGGTGCGCACCTCGCTGGCCGGGCGCGCCGCTCCCGGCTGTCCTGGTGGTGCTCGAGGTTCCGGTGCTGCCGGCCACGCCGGCGGAGCCGGCCGGCCCGGCGGTACCGGCCGGCCCGGGCGCTCCGGCGGCGCCGGCTGGCCCGGTTGGTCGCTCCTGTTCGCTCATGAAGCAGCCCCCTTTCGGTGCCGTACCCACGCGACGGTACGGACGAGCGGCGGGTGCGGCATCACCCCGACGGGGTGAGAGCGCCACCGCGGTCAGGCGTCGGCGGGATTGGCGGCCGCAGGGCCTGGGTATCGAGGTCACAGGGTTGCGAGCCGCACATTTTGATCCTGCAGGCCGATTCGCGGTCATCGGCGTTCCTGCAGGCGCGTTGCCCGACGGGGGGGGCATGCCGAGCACGACCAGCGGGCCTGCGGCCGCGCGCCGGATGAGACCGGCGGCTGCCGGCGGGCCCGAGCTTCTCGGGGACAAGCTGCGGATACCGCGGCTGAGCGTGGCGACCTTGCGCCGGGGCCGGCTAATCGACAAGCTCGAGCAGGCAGTGGCCCACCGGGTCACCGTGGTGTCCGGGCCGGCCGGCGCGGGCAAGACCGTCGCATGCGGGACGTGGGCATCGGCGCCCCCTGCCTCGCGCCGGGTGGCCTGGCTGACGGTCGATGCCGACGACCAGGACCCAGCCCGCTTCTGGGCGTACGTCCAGGCCGCCTTGACCCACGCGGGAGCCATGCCTGACGACGCCGCCCGGGTGCTGCAGGATGCCGCGGCCGGCGGGTTCCCGGTGCGCGTGGTCGAGGCGGCTCAGTTGCTGACGGAACCGGTGACCCTGGTACTCGACGACGTCCACGAGATCCGTGACGGCCCGGTGCTGGCCGACCTGGACGTGCTGATCCGGCACGTGCCGCCGACCCTGAGGCTGATCCTCAGCGGACGCTGCGCGCCCCGGCTGCAACTCGCCAGGCTGCGCCTGTCGGGCGACCTCGCCGACGTGAACTCCTCGGATCTGGCCTGCACGGCGCAGGAGGCCGACGCGTACTTCGCGATGCTCGGCCTGGACGTGGATGCCTGCGCGCGGGACGAGTTGCTCACGCGTACCGAGGGATGGATGGCGGGCCTGAGGCTGGCCGCCATGAGCGCCCGCATCCGGGCACGGGAGACCGGGGGGACCGTCGACATCGCCGGGGATGAGCCGCTCGTCACCGACTACCTCTGGGATGAGGTCCTCTGCCGGCAGCCGCCGGAGATCCGGCTGTTCATGCTGCGGACCAGCGTCACCGAGCAGATGTCCGGGGATCTTGCCGACGCGCTGACCGGTGAGCCGGGCGGGGGCCGCACGCTGGAGCGGCTCAGCCGGGAGAACAGCTTCGTGGAGACGATCGGCGGCAACAGCCATGCCGCCTACCGCTACCACCCGTTGCTCCGGGACGTTCTCACTGCGGAGCGTGACCGGGAAATCCCGCATGAGGTGCCGATCCTGCTGCGCCGCGCCGCGCGCTGGCATGCCGCGCAGGACCAGGCCATCGACGCGCTGCGGAGCGCGACCCAGGCGGGCGACTGGGACTACGCCGCGCACATGCTGGCCGAGGCGGGGACCGCGGCGCTGGTGCGCAGCGGCGCGGCCACGCTGGAGCAGGTGCTAGCCGCCTTTCCCGCCGAGCGCCGCGCCGACGACCCCGCCGTGGCGGCGGCGCTGGCCGCCGCCAGGCTGTGGCACGGCGACGCCGACGGGGCCGCCCATCACCTGGAAGCCGCGGAGCGAGCCCGCTGCCGCTGCGCTCCGGCAGCGCGGCGGATCATCGAGCCGTGGCTGTCCGCACTGCGGGTGATGCAGGCATCGGGTCGCGCCGCCGCCGACCCCGGCTTGCTGGCGAAGGGCTGGGCGCTGGCCGAGCAGGCGCAGGCCGCCGTCGGCACCCGGTCCGAGCACCGGGCGCTTGGGCTGCTCTGGTTCGCGCTCGGGACCGCCCGGCTGCGCCGCTGGGAGATCAACGAGGCCCGGTACGCCCTGAACCACTCCTGTCGCCAGCTTACGGCGGGCGACCTCGGCGAGCTGTGCGCCAGGGCGCGCGGATGGCAGGCGCTGGCGCAGGCCTGGTACGGCGACCTCAGCGCCGCGGAGAAGGCCCTGGCCGAGCCCCGGGAAGGCGCTCCAGGGCGCGATCAGGGGTCAGCATGCCTGGCCGCCCTGGCGGCGGCTCAGGTGAGCCTGTCCCGCGACGACCTGGCAGGCGCAGGCAAGGCGCTCGAGGACGTGGATGAATACCAGGCGGGCAGGCACCAGCTGCCTGGCGAGCCGCAGCTCGGGGTGGTGGCCGACCTGATCCGGGCCAGCACGGCGCTCGCCGACGGGGACGCCGCCGGCGCTCGCGCCCTGGTGCTGCGGTTGCGCGACACGGCCGCGCCGGACGACCCGCAGCTCGCGTGGGTGCTGACCATGCTGGACTGCGAGATCGCCCTGCGCAGCGGCGATACCGCGCGGGCGACGATGATTTTGGCGCCGGAATCCGGCGGGCTGTACCAGGAGCGGGCGCACAGCCTGCTCATGCGGGGCAAGCTGCTGCTTTCTGAGGGCGACTTCAAGGGCGCGCTCGAAGCGGCAGGCCCGCTGCTGGACGGAACGGCCGAAGAGCTCACCCTCCTGCTCAAGCTCTCCGCACTGCTGGTGGCGGCGGTGGCGAACCGGCGCCTGGGGTTCACCGCCGCGGCCGGTGAGTTGCTGGAGCAGGCGCTGGCCCTCGCCGAGCCCGATGACGCGTGCCGGGTATTCCTCGACGCAGGCCAGCCGGCCCGGTCGGCGATCACCGTGCTGGTGCCGCCGACCAGCCGCAGCGCCGGCTTCGCGGGCAGGATCGGGGAGCGATTCGACACCCAGCTTCCTCGCGGCGAGGGATCCCAGGACCTTCAGGACGTGATGCTCACCGACAGCGAGCTGGCGGTGCTACGGTTCCTGCCATCGCACCTGACCAACCAGGAGATCGCCGAAGCGCTCTACCTGTCGATCAACACAGTGAAGACCCACCTACGCTCTTCGTACCGGAAGCTCGGGGTGGCCTCGCGCCGTGCGGCCATAGCCAGGGCTCGCCGTCTCGACCTGCTCTGACCCGCGCTGGCCGTCAGGGCGGCGGCCCGCGCGGGGTGAACGGGCCCGGACTGCCCTAGACTTGGCGGCCTTAGCCGTGCATGACCAGTAGCCCTGCGTGACCACCTGTGCCCACGGCATGACGCCGACCGGGCGGGGAGCCGAGGAGTGACCCCGACGTGAAGACCGACGTCGAAGAGCTGAGCCCGACCCGAGTCCGGCTCAGCATCGAGGTTCCGTTCGATGAGCTGAAGCCCAGCCTCGACCGCGCATACCGTGATGTCGCGCGGCAGGTCCGGATCCCGGGTTTCCGGCCGGGCAAGGTCCCGCCCCGGGTCATCGACATGCGGATCGGGCGCAGTGCGGTAGTGGAGCAGGCCGTGAACGATGCCATCCCGCAGCTGTACGGCAAGGCGCTGGCCGAGCACGACGTGTTCGCGCTCGGGCAGCCGACCGTCGAGATAACCAGGCTCGATGACGGCTCCGAACTTGCCTTCACCGCGGAGGTCAACGTCCGGCCGAAGTTCGACCTGCCCGCCGTCGGCGGGATGCCCGTGACGGTTGATGACGCCGAAGTGACCCCGGACCAGGTCGAGGAGTACATCGGCGTGCTGCGGGAGAGGTTCGCCTCGCTCAAGGCGACGGACGAGCCTGCCGGCGCGGGCGACTTCGTCTCGATCGACCTGTCCGCCGAGGCGGGCGGCGGGCCGGTCGAGGACGCGCAGGCCAGCGGCGTCTCCTACGAGGTTGGCAGCGGGCAGATGCTCGAGGGGCTGGATGAGGCGCTGACCGGCATGGCCGCGGGCGAGACGAAGACGTTCTCCACCGAGCTGGCCGGCGGCAAGCTGGCAGGCACGCGGGCCGACGTCACCGTGACCGTCGCCAGCGTCAAGGTTAAGGAGTTGCCCGAGCTCGACGACGAGTTCGCCCAGTCCGCGAGCGAGTTCGACACCCTCGGCGAGCTGCGGGCCGGCACCAGGGCGCAGCTCGAGGACATGCGCCGGGAAGGGCAGTCGGGGCAGGCGAAAGAGCGGGCGCTGGACGCCCTGCTGGCCAGGGTCGACATTCCGCTGCCCGATGACCTGGTCGACCGCGAGATCGCCGGAATGAGGCAGTCGCTCACCGACCGGCTGGATCGCTCGGGCAACACGCTAGAGGAGTACCTGCAGGCCACGGATTCCTCCGTGCAGCAGCTCGATGAGCAACTCGCGCAGGATGCGCGCCGCAGCGTCAAGGCCAGGTTCATCCTGGACAAGCTGGCGACCCAGGAGGAGCTGCGAGTGGACCAGGAGGAGCTGGCCGCGTACGTGACCGAGCAGGCATACCGGATGGGTGTCCCGCCCGACCGCCTGGCCAAGGAGCTGGCCGACCGGGGCCAGCTCGCTTCCGTCGCCGCCGACGTCCTGCGCGGCAAGGCGCTGGCGCTCCTGGCCGAGCGGGCCAGCGTCACCGACGAGTCAGGGCGCGAGGTTCACCTCAAGGCAGCCGCGGCGCAGGACGGGGAGGAAGCGCAAGCCGACGGCGGCGAGGACGGCGTCGCGGAAGAAGCGCAGCAGGCTCCCGGCTAGGCCGGGTGAGGCGACCCCCGTCGGCACGCTCGCGCGGGCCGGGCCGTGCCTGCGCCCACAGCGAACAGGCGCCGGGAGCGGACTTCCCGGCCCTGGCCGCACGTTATGGTCACAGTCAACGACATCAGCGCAGCGAAGAGAGCGAGGAGGGCACCGTGACCACGCCCGCCCCTGACGAGTGGCTGGCGCCCCTGGTGGCGCGAGTCGCGGAGGCTCCAACCCTGCCCCTGGGCGACCAGCTGTTCCAGCGCCTCCTGCGGCACCGGATCATCTTCCTCGGGCAGCAGGTGGACGACGACCTAGCCAACCGGATCTGCGCCGAGCTGGTGCTGCTCGCGGCGGAAGACGACAAGCGCGACATCAGCCTCTATATCAACTCTCCCGGAGGCTCGGTCACCGCCGGAATGGCGATCTACGATGTTATGCAGTACGTGCCGAATGACGTCGCCACCTACGCGATGGGGATGGCCGCGTCCATGGGCCAGTTCCTGCTGTGCGCGGGCAAGGCGGGCAAGCGCTACGCGATGCCGCACGCGTCGATCCTGATGCACCAGCCGCACGGCGGCATCGGCGGTACCGCCACGGACATCAGGATCCAGGCCGAGCAGATCCTGTACCTCAAGCGGACGCTGGCTGAGCGCATCGCGATGCACACGGGCCAGACCGTCGAACAGATAGAGGTCGATTCTGACCGTGACCGCTGGTTCACGGCGGACGAGGCGAAGGACTACGGATTCGTGGACCGGGTGATCCGCAGCGCCAGCGAGGTCCCGTCGGAAGGACCGGTCTCGTGAACCTGCGACCGGGAGCGGAGGAGCCGACAGTGAACACTAACCGGCCGCGCACGGCGGCAGGGCTGTGGCAGCCAGAGTCCAGGTACGTGCTGCCGTCGTTCGTCGAGCGCACGTCGTACGGGATCAAGGAGATGAACCCGTACAACAAGCTCTTCGAGGAGCGGATCATCTTCCTGGGCGTGCAGATCGACGACGCCTCGGCCAACGACGTCATGGCCCAGCTGATCACGCTGGAGTCGATTGACCCAGACCGTGACATCCTCATGTACATCAACTCGCCCGGCGGGTCGATGACATCGATGATGGCGATCTACGACACCATGCAGTACATCCAGCCGGAGATTCAGACTTTCTGCCTAGGCCAGGCGGCGTCCGCGGCGGCGGTGCTGCTCGCCGCCGGCACCAGGGGAAAGCGGATGGCGCTGCCCAACTCGCGGATCCTGATCCACCAGCCAGCCGTGGAAAGCGGGTACGGGCAGTCCAGTGACCTGGAGATTCAGGCGCGGGAGATCCTCCGGATGCGGACCGCGATGGAGCGGGTCATCGCCTTGCACACGGGCAAGGACGAGGGCCAGGTCCGGCGGGACGTCGAGCGCGACAAGTTCTTCACGGCAGAGGAGGCCAAGGAGTACGGGCTGGTGGATGAGGTTCTGACGACTCTCAAACGTAAGACCGAGGTAGGGTCATCTTAACCGGAAGGCCTCGCGCCGCCCGCGGCACGAGGGCGGCACGAGTCCATAAGCGACAACGACAGGCGCTGAGGCGGTACCGTCTAGGTCTACGGCAAGCGGGCTGGGCAGGACACACGCCGCGGATCGACGGTTCGACCGCCGACGGCGGCCAGGGCAAAGGAGTATCTGGGTGGCACGCATGGGCGATGGCGGTGATCTGCTGAAGTGCTCGTTCTGCGGCAAGAGCCAGAAGCAAGTCAAGAAGCTCATAGCCGGCCCAGGGGTGTACATCTGCGACGAGTGCATAGACCTGTGCAATGAGATCATCGAGGAGGAGCTCGCCGAGCCCGCCGAGCTCAAGTGGGACAGCCTGCCGAAGCCTCGCGAGATCTACGAGTTTCTCGACTCCTACGTGATCGGCCAGGAGAAGGCCAAGAAGGGCCTTTCGGTCGCGGTCTACAACCATTACAAGCGGATCCAGTCAGGCGGTGACCGGTCCGGCGAGGACGGGGTCGAGCTGGCTAAGTCGAACATCCTGCTGCTCGGCCCGACCGGCTCGGGCAAGACCTTGCTCGCGCAGACGCTCGCCCGGCTGCTCAACGTGCCCTTTGCCATCGCCGATGCCACTGCCCTCACCGAGGCCGGCTACGTCGGCGAGGACGTGGAGAATATCCTGCTCAAGCTGATTCAGGCCGCCGACTACGACGTCAAGAAGGCGGAGACCGGGATCATCTATATCGACGAGATCGACAAGATCGCCCGCAAGAGCGAGAACCCGTCTATCACCCGTGACGTGTCCGGCGAGGGAGTCCAGCAGGCGCTGCTGAAGATCCTCGAGGGCACGACGGCCTCGGTGCCTCCGCAGGGCGGCCGCAAGCACCCGCACCAGGAATTCATCCAGATCGACACCACCAACGTGCTGTTCATCTGCGGCGGGGCCTTCGCCGGCCTAGAGAAGATCATCGAACACCGGATCGGCCGCAGCGGCATGGGCTTCGGTGCCGTGCTGCGGGTGAAGACAGACCGTACGACGTCCGACCCGTTTGCCGACGTGATGCCGGAGGACCTGCTCAAGTTCGGCATGATCCCCGAGTTCGTCGGGCGGCTGCCGGTCATCACCAGCGTGCACAACCTCGACCGTGAGGCACTGATCCAGATCCTCACCGAGCCTCGCAACGCGCTGGTACGCCAGTACCGGCGGCTGTTCGAACTGGACGGGGTGGACCTGGAGTTCACCGATGACGCGCTTGAGGCCGTTGCCGACCAGGCGATCCTGCGCGGCACCGGGGCCAGGGGACTGCGGGCGATCCTCGAAGAGGTCCTGATGTCGGTCATGTACGAGGTGCCGAGCCGCAAGGACGTGGAACGCGTGGTCATCAGCAGCGAGTCCGTGCTGGAGAACGTGAACCCGACCCTTGTCCCACGCGACGTTGCGCGGCGCACCCCGCGAGAGAAGTCGGCCTGAGCCGCCTGGCACTAGACTCCGTGGCGTGACCGCACCACAGCTCGCCGAGCTTCCTCCGCAGTACGCTCCTGCCGAGGTGGAAGGCCGCCGGTACCGGGAATGGGAGGAGCGAGGCCTGTTCGCTGCCGACGCGCAGGCATCCTCGCCCCCGTTCTCGATCGTCATCCCGCCGCCGAACGTGACCGGCTCGCTGCATATCGGTCATGCGCTCGAGCACACCCTGATCGACGCGCTGGTCCGGCGGCGCCGCATGCAGGGTTACAACACGCTCTGGTTGCCCGGGATGGACCACGCGGGAATCGCCACCCAGAACGTGGTGGAATGGGAACTCGCCAGGGAGGGCCTGAGCCGCCATGACCTGGGCCGGGATGCGTTCCTCGAACGGGTCTGGCAGTGGAAGGCGGCCTCGGGCGGGGCGATCCTCGGCCAGATGCGGCGGCTCGGCGACAGCGTGGACTGGTCCCGGGAGCGGTTCACCATGGACGAGGGCCTGTCCCGTGCGGTGCAGACGATCTTCAAGCGGCTCTTCGACGAAGGGCTCATCTACCGCGCACAACGGATCATCAACTGGTGCCCGCGCTGCCTGACGGCGCTGTCCGACATTGAGGTGGATCACGCCGACGACGAGGGCGAGCTGGTCTCGATCCGGTACGGCGACGGCGCGAGCTCGGTGGTCGTCGCAACCACCCGGGCGGAGACCATGCTGGGCGATACCGCCGTGGCCGTGCATCCCGACGATCCCCGGTACAGCCGGCTGATCGGCACGCAGGTAGAGCTCCCGCTGTCCGGGCGGCACATCCCGGTGGTGGCTGACCCGCACGTCGATCCGGCGTTCGGCACCGGCGCGGTCAAGGTGACTCCCGCGCACGACCCGGACGATTTCGAGATCGGCCGCCGTCACAACCTGCCCAGCCTGACGGTCATGGACGAGCGCGGCGTGATCACGGCGCACGGCCCGTTCCAGGGCCTGGACAGGTTCGAAGCCAGGCCGGCCGTGCTCGCCGCGCTGCGGGAACAGGGCCGGGTGGTGGCGGAGCAGCGGCCGTACCTGCACGCCGTGGGGCACTGCCAGCGATGCGGCACCACGGTCGAGCCGCGGCTGTCACTGCAATGGTTCGTCCGGGTCGGCCCGCTGGCCAAGGCGGCAGGCGATGCGGTGCGCGACGGGCGGGTGCGGATCCACCCGCAGCAGATGGCGGCGCGCTACTTCGACTGGGTGGACGACATGCACGACTGGTGCATCAGCCGCCAGCTGTGGTGGGGGCACCGGATCCCGGTCTGGTACTCGCCCGACGGCGACGTCGTGTGCGTCGGCCCGGGCTCCGAGCCGCCGGCTGGCGAGGGCTGGCACCAGGATCCCGACGTCCTGGACACCTGGTTCTCCTCGGCCCTGTGGCCGTTCTCCACGCTCGGCTGGCCAGACGAAACCCCTGACCTGCGGGCGTTCTACCCGACCAGCCTCCTGGTCACCGGCTACGACATCCTCTTCTTCTGGGTCGCCCGGATGATGATGTTCGGGCTGTATGCGATGTCCGGCGCCGATCCCGGCAGCGCCGTCCCGTTCCGCGCCGTCGCCCTGCACGGCCTGGTGCGGGATCAGCACGGCAAGAAGATGTCGAAGTCGCGCGGCAACACCGTGGACCCGCTGGACTGGATAGACCGGTTCGGCGCCGATGCCACCCGGTTCACGCTCGCCCGGGGAATCAGCCCGGGCAGTGACGTGCCGGTCAGCGAGGAATGGGTGGCCGGCGCCCGGAACTTCTGCAACAAGCTGTGGAATGCGGCCAGGTTCGCCCTGCTCAACGGCGCAGACGCCACCGCGGACCTCCCGGAGCCGCCCGCGCTCACGGCGGTCGACCGCTGGATCCTGTCCCGGCTCGCCGCGCTCACGGCCGAGGTGGACGAGTTGTTCGAGCAGTTCGAGCTCGGCAAGGCCTGTGACGCGATGTACCACTTCGCCTGGGACGAGTTCTGCGACTGGTACCTGGAGCTGGCGAAGGCGCCGCTGTCCGGTGACGATCCTGCCGCCGCCGCCGTGACCAGGGCGGTGCTCGGCCATGTGCTCGACCGGCTGCTGCGGCTGATCCACCCGGTGATGCCGTTCGTCACCGACGAGCTGTGGACGCACCTGACCGGCGGCGGCTCAGTGATGGTGGCTCCCTGGCCGGGACGCGTCGCCCAGGCCAGCGGGCCGGGTGCCGCGGGCCGCGCCGTGGCCGGGGCGCAGCCGCTGCGGCGCGACCCGGCCGCCGAAGCGGAGATCGAGATGCTGATGCGGCTGGTGACGCAGGTGCGCAGGTTCCGGTCGGACCAGGGGCTCCGGCCAACCCAGCCGGTGCCCGCGGAGCTCGCCGGGATCGATGCCACGCCGCTCGCCGGCCACGAGGCGGCGATCCGCTCGCTGCTTCGGCTCGCGGTACCCGGAGAGGACTTCGCGCCCACGGCATCGGTGCAGGCCGAGGGGGTCACCGTCCGGCTCGACACGGCCGCGGCGATAGACCTGGGCGCCGAGCGGCGGCGGCTGGAAAAGGATCTCTCCGCCGCCAGGGCCGACGTCAGTCAGGCGGAACGCAAGCTCGCCAACCCCTCGTTCGTCGAGCGGGCGCCCGAGGCCGTGGTGGCCCGCAACCGCGAACGGCTGGCGGCCGCCCGGGCGGAGATAGCCCGGCTGGAGCAGCGCCTGTCCGCCCTGCCGCGCTCGGGCTGAGGGCGCCGTCGCAGGGCTGCCGGGTCAGCACAGTAGGCTGCCACAGTGACCACAGCAATGCTCGAGCAGCAGTGAGCGACCCGCAGACCCGGCTGCGCGACGCCGAGCGGGAGATCCTCGCGCGCCGGCCGGAGCATTCCATCGAGCCGTCCCTGGAGCGCATCACGGCGCTGACGGCGCTGCTCGGTGACCCGCATCAGGCCTACCCGGTGATCCACATCACCGGGACGAACGGCAAGACCTCGACAGCACGGATGATCGAGACGCTGCTGCGTGCCCGCGGGCTGCGGACGGGACTGTTCACCAGCCCGCACCTGTCCTCGATCCGGGAACGGATCTGCGTGGACGGCGAGCCGCTCAGCGCCGAGCGTTTCGCCGACGCCTACGCCGAAGTGCGGCCGTACCTGGACCTGGTGGACCAGAGCCAGCCGGCCGCGCTGTCTTTCTTCGAGGTGCTCACCGCGATGGCTTTCGCCGTCTTCGCTGACGCGCCGGTCGACGTGGCGGTGATCGAGGTGGGCGTCGGCGGGACCTGGGACTGCACCAACGTCGCCGATGGAGCCGTGGCGGTCGTGACCCCGATATCGCTCGATCACGTCCGCTACCTGGGCAACACGGTGACGTCGATAGCCGCGGACAAGGCGGGAATCATCAAGCCCGGGGCGGTGGCCGTGCTAGCCCAGCAGCCGATCGAGGCGGCGGAGGTGTTGCTCCGGCGCGTTGCCGAGGTGAGGGCGACGGTGGCCAGGGAAGGCCTGGAGTTCGGGGTGGCCAGCAGGGAGCTGGCGGTCGGCGGCCAGCTGCTCGGGGTGCGCAGCCTGCTCGGCTCCTACGACGGGCTGTTCCTTCCGCTGTTCGGCGCCCATCAGGCAGGCAACGCAGCCTGCGCGCTCGCCGCGGTGGAGGCGTTCGCCGGGGCACCGGCGACGGAGGGGGCGGACAGCCTCCGCAGCGAGCCTGCGGCGCTCGACGAGGAGCTAGTCCGCTCGGCGTTCGCGATGATGTCTTCGCCGGGAAGGCTGGAGGTCGTCCGGCGCAGCCCGCTGGTGATCGTGGATGCGGCGCATAATCCGGCCGGCATGGCGGCTACCGTGGCGGCGGTCGCCGAGGCGTTCGCGCTCACCGAGCTTGTCGCCATCCTCGCGGTCAGCGAGGACAAGGACGTGCCGGGGATACTCGACCAGCTCGAGCCGGTCGTGGCCGAGCTGGTCGTCACCGCCAACTCCTCGCCGAGGTCGGCCGACCCGGGCAAGCTGGCCGAGCTGGCGAGCGCGGTGTTCGGCCCGGACCGGGTCCGGGCGGTGCCCAGGCTCGACGATGCGATTGAGCTCTCCGTAGCGCTGGCCGACGAGATCGACGCGCGGTCGGCTGGCGAGGGGGCGCTGCCCGGCGGGGCGCTGATGCTCATCACCGGATCGGTGATCACCGCCGGGGACGCCCGGCTGCTGCTCACCCACGCGCCGCTGGGCGAGCCTGCGCCGGGGCCCGCGAGCGCGCACCGTGACCGCCGCGATGCAGGATGACTCGGGACGGCACCAGCGGGACGGCGGCCGTGAGGCGGCGGCCGTGAGGCGGCGGCGGCCCCGGTGAGACGAGCCTGCGCCACCGTGCTGATCACCGAGACGGTCGTGATCTGGCTGGCAATCCCGGTGGCGCTGGCCGTAGACCATGCGCCACCGGGACGGGTCGGAAGCGCCGGCGTGGCGCTGGCCGTGGCCGCCGTGGCGCTGGCCGCGCTGGCCCGACGCCGCCTGCGGTGGACGCTGGCGGGCGGAAGCGTCCTGCAAGCCCTGGTCATCGCGGCGGGCGTGATTGTCCCGGTGATGTACCTCCTCGGCACCATTTTCGCGGCATTGTGGATCACCGGCATCGGACTCGGCCGGCGCTGGGACGCGGCATCCTAACGCAGGCAGGGGGCATTGGCCGGCCTGACGGCGGCGCGGCGTGCCAGCAGGACGACGCGCCGAGCGGCCCTGTAGGCTTCCGGTGGCAGAGTCAGCGTCCGCACGCACCGTGACAGCGGGCTAGCAGCCGGTCGCTGTTGGTTGCAGGCCGGCCCGTCGCCTGAGCGCAACCGGGATTCGCGGGCACCATCCGCTCCGAACGCGCGTTTCACGTTTAGGCGGCCCGGACCTGGTCGATGAACAAAGAAGGGCCGTGCCCGAGGTCTCGGAGCGCGGGCCCTGAGCAGTATTAAGAGCATCCCGCAGGACCCTTCTGGAAGGTTCTCGTTCCACATGAGTAACGCGCTGGCGTTCCTAGGCCGTGATATGGCGGTTGACCTCGGCACCGCGAACACCCTGGTTTACGTGCGCGGCCGGGGGATCGTGCTCAATGAGCCGTCGGTGGTGGCGCTAAACACCAACACCGGGCAGATCGTAGCCGTCGGGGTTGAAGCCAAACGCATGATCGGCCGGACGCCCGGGAACATCGTGGCTGTCAGGCCGCTGAAAGACGGAGTTATCGCGGATTTCGACGTGACCGAGCGAATGCTCAGGTACTTCATACAGAAGGTGCACAAACGCAGCCACCTGGCCAAGCCCCGGATCGTGATCGCGGTGCCCAGCGGCATCACCGGCGTGGAGCAGAGCGCCGTCAAGGAGGCCGGCCACCAGGCGGGTGCGCGCCGCGTGTACATCATCGAGGAGCCGATGGCCGCGGCGATCGGCGCGGGCCTGCCGGTTAACGAGCCCACCGGCAACATGGTCGTCGACATCGGCGGCGGAACCACCGAGGTGGCGGTGATATCCCTCGGCGGCATCGTGACCTCGCAGTCGATCCGTGTCGGCGGCGACGAGCTGGACCAGGCGATCATCACGTTCGGCAAGAAGGAGTACTCGCTCATGCTGGGCGAGCGGACCGCCGAGGAGATCAAGATGGCGCTCGGGTCGGCGTTCCCGGCCGCGGATGAACCGAACGCCGAGATCCGCGGCCGGGACCTGGTCAGCGGCCTGCCCAAGACGATCGTGATCTCCGCGGAAGAGATCCGGCGGGCAATCGACGAACCGCTCGCGGTTATCATCGACGCGGTGAAGACCACGCTGGACAAGTGCCCGCCTGAGCTGGCAGGTGACGTCATGGACCGCGGCATAGCGCTCACCGGCGGCGGCGCGCTGCTGCGCGGCCTGGACGAGCGCCTGCGGGAAGAGACGGGCATGCCGATTCACATGGCTGACAACCCGCTCGACTCGGTGGCCCTGGGAACCGGCAAGTGCGTCGAGGACTTCGACACCCTGCGCCAGGTGCTGGTGCCGGAGTCGAGGCGCTGAGCAGTCGGCGCCCCTGCGGTCAGTCGACGCTGAAAGCCGGCGTCAAGCAGCCAGCCATTGACGTGTCAGCCAGCGAGGTGATCTCCAGGTGTACGACACCCGACGGACCCGGGCGGTCCTCGGCGTACTGCTGGTTCTCGCGCTGGCCCTGATTACCTTTGATTACCGCGACGGCTCCGCCGGGCCCGTGCGCAGCCTGCAGCAGTTCGGCGGTTCCGTCTTCGGCGGCGCGGAACGCGCCGTCAGCGTGGTGACCGGGCCGTTCGTCGGGCTCTTCCGTGGCTCGGGGCCGGGCAGCACCGGCGGCCAGGTCGCGGCCCTGCAGCAGCAGGTCATCCGGCTGCGCGCGCAGCTGAGCCAGGAGCAGCTGAGCAGGGCCGAGTACCGGCAGCTGAGCCAGATGCTGCAGTTGTCGGGCCGCGGCGGTTACCGGATCGTGGCGGCCACGGTGATCGCCAACGGGGAGGGATACGCGCAGACGGTCACGCTTGATGCCGGCAGCATGGACGGCATCGCGCCGGAGGAGACCGTGCTCAACGGGCAGGGGCTGGTCGGGACCGTCACCGCGGTGAGCCCGCAGACGTGCACGGTCCTGCTGGCCACCGATGCCACCTCCGTGGTGGGCGTGACACTGGCGAGCAGCGGGCAGATCGGCTGGGTGACCGGACCGGGCAGAACCAGTTCCGGGTCGGGGCCGCTGCGGTTGCAGGTGCTGGACGCGAGCGCCGTCCTGCGCCCGGGCCAGCAACTGGTGACCTCGGCTTCGGTGCACGACCGGCCGTACGTGCCTGGCGTGCCCGTCGGCGTGATCAGCAAGGTGGAGAACCGGGCGGGCTCGCTCACCTCGCTGGCCCTGGTTCGCCCGTACGTCGACTTCACGTCGCTGGGCGTGGTGGGCATCGTGGTCGCGCCGCCGAGCCACAATCCGCGCTTCTCGGTGCTGCCACCGGCGCCGCCCCGGCCCAAGCCGGCGCCGGCCGCGACGGTCACGGTGACACCCGCCCAGTCGGCCAGCCCATCCCCGTCGACCTCCCCCGGCGGCTGACGTGAAGCGGGCGATCCTGGCCGCGGCCATACTGGGGACTGCGCTGGTACTCCAGCTGAGCGTGGTGAACGGGCTCCCGCTGCCCGGTGCCGGGGTGCCTGACATGGTGCTGCTCGCCGTGGTGGCGCTCGGGCTGTGCAGCCGGCCGGCCACGGGCGCGGCGATAGGTTTCTGCGCCGGGCTCTGCGTGGACATCGCGCCGCCGGGCAGTTACCTGATCGGCGAGTACGCGCTGGTGTTCTGCCTGGTCGGCTACTTGTGCGGGCGGCTGAGCGGCGCGCTGAACCGCTCGGCGCTGATGACCATCGCCGCGGCGGTAGCGGCGGCCTCGGCAGGTGAGGCGCTGTTCGCGGCGGTAGGCCTGGCGGTCAGCGACCCGCAGGTCACCTGGCCGGCCGTCCGCCAGGTGCTGCCGTCCTGCGTCAGCTACGACGCGGTCGCCGGCCCGTTCGTGCTGTACCTCGTCATGCGGGCGGTTCGCTTCGCCGACAGCCTCGGCCAGGAGGTCACCACCGCTGCGGACGGGTCGTCACTGCTCGCGCGCGGCCCGGCCGGCGGCGCGCCCGCTCGCGGGCCGGTGAGCGGCGGGGTCATGGCCGCCGGTGCCACGGTCCTCGGCGGGGCGGGGCTGCTCGGCGGCGCGGGCTGGCTGGCGGGCCCGGTGGGATCCCGCGGTCCACGCGGGCCGCGGGGCGGGCGCGCGGCGGCGAGGCCGCGCACCCCCCGCACGCCGAGGCTGGGACCGGCGGCTTCCCGGTCCGGCGACGGATGGGTCGGCGGCAGACCGCGAACGGGCCTGCCTTCACCGCCGCGGCTGCGCCCGGGCGGTCCCGGCCGGCCGCCGAGGTTGCGGCCAGGCGCCGGGTCCGCCGGGTCCGCGGTGGCCCGCCCGCCCGGGACCCTGCCGCGGGGCACGCCGAACCTGCGGCTCGGAGCAGCTGGCCGACGTGGCGGGAGCGTCGGCCGGGCACTCGCCGGGGGAACCGGGGCCGGCCCGGGCGCGGCGGGCTCCGCCGTGCGCGGCCGGGGCGGCTCGGGTCCGCCTGGCTCGGCGTTCCGCGGCCGCCGGTCGGGGGCGGCCGCGTCGGCGGTCGGGGGCCGGTCCGGTGCCGCTCAGCAGAGCGCCAGGTTCCGGCCTGACCCGCGCTTGCGCGGCGGTTCGGCGAGCGGCGGTGTGCTTGGCGGCGGTGTGCTTGGCGGCGGGCTGGGTCGCGGCGGTGCCCTTCGCGGCGGTGTCCTGCGCGGCAGGACGGCGCACCGGGTGCTGCCGTCCCGGAGGGCTGTCCTGCGGCTTGGCAGCGCCCGGCGACACGATGGGGTGGTCGGCGGCAGCGCGCTTCGCGGCGGCGTGCTGGGTGCCGGGCGCGGGCTGGCAGGTCGGCCGGTCAGCCTCCGCCTGGGTTCGGGCAGGCGCGGGGACGGAGCGGTGGGCGGCGGCCTGCCGGGCAGGAGCAGGCTCGGGGGAGGACCGCGCATTGGCGGGCCGCGGCGGGCCGCGCCGCGGTTCCGGTCCGCCGCAGCGTTGGGCGGGCACTCCCTCCTCGGCGGGCGAACCAGGATGCGGGCCGGGAAGCGGGCCAGGTTCAGCTCGTCGTTCCTGGCAAGCTGGACCGGCGGCAGGCTTGGGGGCCGCTCGACTGTCTGGCGGATCGGCAGCAGGCGGACAGGAGGGCTGAGATGATCCCGGCGTCACGGCGGCGGCTCGCGGTGCTGTACCTGATAGTGGCGTCGCTGCTGATCGGGCTCGGGGCGCGGCTCTGGTTCGTGCAAGTGATGTCCGGCACCGCGTACGCCAGCCAGGCCAGGCAGGAGCAGACCGAGAACGTCATCGTGCCGTCGGTGCGCGGGGAGATCCTGGACGACACCGGCAGCCCGATGGTGGACAATCGTTCAGCGCTCGTGGTCTCCGTCAACATGTCCCAACTGGCGCAGCAGAAGGACGGCGGCGCGGCCGAGCTGCGCCGGCTCGCGACCGTCCTCGGCATGAAGTACTCCGAGCTCAGCCATCAGGTGCGGATATGCACGGCGAGAGTGCACCAGCCCTGCTGGCCGGGATCGCCCTACCAGCCGATCCCGGTGGCGCAGAACGTCTCGGACCAGGTGGCCCTGCAGGTCATGGAGAGCGGGGACCAGTTTCCCGGAGTGAGCGCGCAGGTGCAGCCGGTCATCAACTATGAGCAGCCGATCGGCAGCGACACCGCGCAGACGCTGGGGTACCTGCAGCCGATCACGCCGCAGGAGATGAAGCAGCGCGGGCTGCCGGAGACCGGCTTCTCCGGCGTGGACCTGGTCGGCCAGTCCGGCCTCGAGGCAGAGTACGACCAGGAACTACGCGGCACCATCGGGGACAAGACGGTGTCGGTCAACGCGGCCGGCCAGGTGACGGGGACGGTCAGGCAGGTCGCCGCCAAGCCTGGCGACGACCTGGTGACCAGCATCAACGTCCAGGTTCAGCAGGACGCCGAGAACGCGCTCGCCAATGCGATCCACCAGACCGAGGCGGAGGGCAACACCAGCGCGACCAGCGGGTCGGCGGTGGTGATGACCACCACCGGCCGGATCATCGCGCTGGCCAACTACCCGACCTACGATCCGAGCGTCTGGAGCGGCGGGATCTCCGAGAAGGAGTTCAAGGCGTTGTTCGGCACGGGTGACTCCGAGCCGATCCTGAACCGCGCCACCCAGGGCCAGTATCCCCCCGGCTCGACCTGGAAGGTGACTTCCGCCGCCGCCGCCGTCGCTGCCGGCTACCCGCTGGACGGCCTGTACGACTGCCCTGCCGCCATCTCCATCGGAGGTCGCAGCTACAGCAACGACGGCAACCCGAACGAGGGCTATATGAGCCTGCACGAGGCGCTCGTCCAGTCCTGCGACACGGTGTTCTATGAGCTGGCCTACGGCATCTGGCAGCGAGACCACCGGGCAGCCGACGACGTGACCAGCCCGAACGCCCCGATCCAGGAGATGCAGAAAATGGAGCTGGGCTGGGGATTCGGCAAGGACACCGGCATCGACCTCCCGGAGGAGAACGCCGGCACGGTCCCGACTCGCGAGTGGCTGTATTACTTCTGGAAGGACAACGCCCACGCCGGGCAGGACTGGTGCAAGTACGGCCGGGCGAACGGCAGCTACATCCAGCAGATCGAGTATGACGACTGTCAGTCCGGGAACGTGTGGACACCCGGCCAGTCGGTGATCGCCTCCATCGGCCAGGGCTACGTGAGCGTCACCCCGCTGCAACTGGCCAGGGCCTATGCCGCGCTCGCGAACGGGGGCACGCTGTACAGCCCGCGGGTCGGGGAGGCGCTGCTCAGCCCGGACGGCAAGGTAGTGCAGAAGATCACGCCGCCGGTGACCGGCCACCTGCCTGCCGCCAAGTCCACCCTCGCCTACATCAGGAGCGCGCTGCAGGGCGTGGTGACGTCGGGAACGGCGGCGGGAACGTTCGCCGGCTTCCCGCTCAACAAGGTGTGCGTGGCGGGCAAGACGGGTACCGCACAGGCGTACGGCGCCAAGTCGACCTCGGTGTTCGCGTCCTTCGCCCCGTGCAACGACCCGAAATACGTCGTGATCATGATGATCCCGAACTCCGGGTACGGGGCCGACGTCTCCGGGCCGGCGGTACGCCAGATCTGGGACGGGATCTACGGGCTCCAGGGTCAGAAGGCGGCGCTGCCGGCCGGCCAGCTACCCGGGCTGCCGCGGATCAATCAGGTTGGCCAGATCGTCGAGTCGACGGTGCCCGGGGGGAGCAAGCGATGAGCTGGGCTCGTGGATCGTCCGGCCTGGGCACCCAGGCTGGACTGGGCCGGCGGAGGCGAGCAGGATCCGGCGGTGCCTACGGCAAGCTGGCTCCGGTGCGGCCGGAGGGGCGCTGGAACGGCGGCATCGCGTTCGGCGCGGCGTCGGTGCCGAGGTCCCTGCTGCGGCGGGCGCTTGCCAGCGACTCGCTCCTGCGCCGCCTCGACTGGGTGCTGCTCATGACGGTCCTGGCGCTCAGCCTGATCGGCACGCTGCTGGTCTGGTCCGCCAGCCGCGGCGCCGACCCCCGCACGTACGTCGGGAAGCAGTTGCTGGCCATCATGATCGGTCTCATCCTGATGGCGGCCACCAGCGTGCTCGACCACCGGAGACTGCGCACGTACGCGCCGGCGCTCTACGCGGTGTCCCTGCTGGGACTGCTCGCCGCGCTTACCCCGCTGGGCACGCCGGTCAACGGCTCCAAGTCGTGGATCACGCTGCCCGCCGGCTACCAGATCGAGCCGTCGGAGTTCGGGAAGCTGGCGATCATCCTGATGTCCGCCACGTTCCTGGGCGCGGCCCGCCAGCCAGGCCTGCGTCCGGGAGTGCGCCAGGTGGCCTTGTCGGTCGGGTTCGCGGTCGTCCCGATCGTGCTCGTCGTCAAAGAACCCGATCTGGGCGTGACGATCCTGATGCTGCTAGTGCTGACGGGCCTGATCGCGCTGTCCGGGATCCGCCTGTACTGGCTGGCGGGATTCGCCGCGGCAGGAGCGCTCTGCGTGCTGGCGGTGCTGAAACTGCACCTGCTCAGGGCATACCAGCTCGGCAGGCTCACGTCGTTCGTCAACCCGACGGCGGATCCGCAGGGCACCGGGTACAGCGCCGCGCAGGCCAAGATCGCCATAGGCTCGGGGGGGATGCTCGGCCAGGGCCTGTTCCATGGCCAGATGATCGGCGGGAACTTCGTTCCCGAGCAGCACACGGACTTCATCTTCGCCGTCGCCGGGGAAGAACTCGGCTTCGTCGGCACCGCGGTGATCATCGGCCTCCTCGCGGTGCTGCTGCTGCGGACGCTGCGGATCGCGGCCCGGGCGGACAGTCAGTTCGGCATGCTGGTGGCGTCGGGGGTCGCCATCTGGTTCGCGGTGCAGTCGTTCATCAATGTCGGCATGACGGTGGGGATCATGCCGGTGACCGGGCTGCCGCTGCCGTTCGTGTCCTACGGGGGATCGGCGATGTTCGCCGACATGGTCGCGATCGGCGTGCTGCAGGCCGTGCACAGCCACCGTTCCGTCTTCAACTAGAGGCCGCGAGGGCGGGGGCCCGCGAGGGTGCGGGGCCCAGAAGCCGCGAGGGTGCGGAGCCCCGGCCGGTTACCGTGCCAGCGCGCGGGCGGGACGGCAGCGGAGCCGGTAGGTATCGTCCTCGGTGGCCAGGCAGCGGCCGGTGAGCAGGTCGAACTGCCAGCCGTGCACCGTGCAGGTGAGCGTCGTCCCGGCCACTTCGCCGAAGCGCTTGAGATCCCCGCGCAGGTGCGGACAGCGGCGCTGGATGATCCAGTCGCCGAGCTGGATGTCCTCCTCGTCGTGCGTCATGTCGGCGTACCAGCCTTCGGCGTACATCAGCCGGTCCGGCGCCAGGCACTTGAAGAAGGCATACACATACTCGTTGTAGGGGCCGATCCGGCGCGCGCGGAACCGCATGCTGAGGAACAGGCTGTTCACCCAGTCCACCTCGTGGTCAGCGATCAGGCGCTCGACCAGCGGGCGCTTGACGGTGAACTGATAGCGGCAGACCTCCGCGGCATAGGGGCGGACCTCGCCAGCCGGGAAGTCGATCACGATTCGCTCCCCGTCGCCCAGGCTGAGCAGCACCGGTCCGCCGACGCCGGCCCGGATGTGGGCGGCCAGCTCGAGCAGTGGCTCGAACCATGCCTTCAGCTCGGCCAGCACGTCCACCCCGGCAACGGGCCAGGAGCGCTTGTCCGCCGCTATCTGGTCCCGCATCCTGTCGGCGTACGCGCGAAGGTAGCGAGGCTTGTCGGAGAACGGCTGCATGGCCCGCTCGAGGCTCGTCGGCCAGCGCACCTCGCAATGACCCTGGTCGATGTCGAGGACCGCGCCCGGGGTCATCAGCTGACCACCTTCGATGCCCTGCTCAGCGAGATGATCCAGGAACACGAGGTGGTCGGGAAAGGTGTTCGCCGGGTCCTGGGTGAGGTCGTTGAGGGCGAACAGCTCGTCGTCGAGGAAACACGGCGGGCCCGCGGAGGGCACCACGTGGCGGGCCCCGATTGCCTTGACGTAGCGGGTGGCCCGGTCCAGGCCGTTGGCCCGCTTGGCCGCGCCGAACGACCGCAGCGCCGGCTCGGGCAGTTCGTAGGCCCAGGGCCACCAGATGGCCCCGGAGAACTGCAGGAAGTGCACGTCGTAGGGACCGAACGACTGCAGCGCCTCCAAGTCGACCGGGCGGGCGTCATTCTGGTTCAGGATCCGGGCGCTCTGGTCATCGACCGCGAGGGCCGAGTCGCCGAGCGGCCCGTCAACCGGGGCCTGCAGGGCCTGCACCATGAGCCTGAGCCCGCCGACCTCGACCGGCTTGCCGCTAGGCAGCACCAGGAACTTGGTGAATCCCAGCCCCTCCAGCTCGCCGCGCAGGTCCGGAACCGGGAAGTCCGGTAGCAGGACGGTCGCGTCACGGGAGACGTACTTGCTCAGCAGCGCGGGATCGAAGTGATCCTTGTGCAGGTGAGACACGTACAGGTAGTCGACCTTTCCGTACCGCTCCCAGTCCAGGTCGCTGTTGTCGGGGAACACGAACCACGAGTCGAAGTACGCGGGGTTCTTCCACGGATCGCAGAGGATCGTTCCGCAGCGGGTTTCGATATGCAGGCCCGCATGGCCCACGCACGTGATCTGCATCCCGTCCTCTCATTGACGCGGCACAGCATGTCCCCGGCCGAAGAGCAAGCGTCCATCACTGTAGACGGCCCGCGGCCACCCCCGGCACGGCTGCGGTCGCCAAAGCCCTAAGACGCAGTTCTAGCACGTCCGGTTGGGCACCCGCGGCGGCATCGACACGGCCGCCCACGACCCGGCAGGCGGCGGGCGGTCACCGAGCTGATGGTGCTGGCGAGCCTGTCCGATTGCGTCATGGCCGCACCAGGCTACCCGCCTCCGGCCGCTATCCCGGGACTAACCCGGGCTAACCCGCTCGGCCGTGTGGTCAATCGCCGGCGCTGCGGCCGGTAAGGCTGTGCCGCTTCCCGCTGGCCGGCTCGGGGGGGGGCTGGCGGTCGCGTCCCGCCCGCTCGCGCCACGGCCGGGCCCAGGCGAGCCACAGCGCCGCGGCGAGCACGATCGCGCCGAGGACCCAGCCCAGCGCGGTGGTGCCCATCCCGACGTACTTCAGGCCCGAGGCGAAGATGACGAACGTGATGGCCGGCCGGACGTACTGATCCGGCGCCCACGCGGAGAGCAGGGACCCGACGAGGACGGCCGGCACGCTGCCGATGACGATGGACGCCGTTACCGCGAACTCCACGTGGCCGAAGGCCAGCGCGCCCAGCGCCGCCGCCAGCGTCAGCGGCACCGCCTGGGTCAGGTCGGTGCCCACCAGCTGGCCGGCGCTCAGCATCGGGTACAGGAACAGCAGCAGGACGACCATCAGCGATCCCGAGCCGACTGACGTCATCCCCACGATCAGGCCGCCGAGCATGCCGATGGCCACGGTCGGGAGGGGCCGGCAGGTGACGGCGCCGACGGCGCCGCGGCGCTCGTTGCCCGCCCGCCGGTCCAGGATGAAGCGCAGCACCATGGCCGCGGCGCCGAGCAGCAGCGCGGCGCCGAGGGCGATCTCAACGTTGCGCTGCGCTCCGGAGCCGCCAAGCACGTGCAGCAGGTACGCCCCGGCCAGGGCCATGGGCACCGACCCGAGCACCATCCATCCGACCAGCCGCAGGTTGACGGTGCCCTTCCGCAGGTGCACAGCGGCCCCGACCGGGCGCATCAGCACGGCTGCCACCAGGTCGCTCGAGATGGCCGCCGATGGCTGCACGCCGAACAGCAGGATCAGCATCGGCGTCATGAGCGCGCCGCCGCCGGCCCCGGTCATACCGACCAGCAGCCCCACCACGGCGCTGCCGACCACGATGTACGGGCTTACCTGCACGGAATCTCCTCGGAGTCGGCCGGACGCGGCTGGCCTGCGCAAGTCCCGCGCACATTTGCTATTTCCCCTATATGCATTACTCGAATCATAGGGAATCCCGCCGGGCCCCGGCGGGACCGGCCGCGGGGCTGACCAGCGGCACCGGCGGTCGGCGGCCGGCTGTCCACGGTGCCCGGCCGGCGCCGGCGCTCTGTACCCGGGCAGCATCGGTAGTCTGTGATGATGCCCGTGCAGTCTGTGTACCCCGCGCTGGAGCCGCTGCTCCCGCTGGTTCGCAAGCCGGTCCAGTACATCGGCGGGGAACTGAACTCCGTCGTCAAGGACTGGGATGCCGCAGACGTCCGGTGGGCCCTGATGTACCCGGATGCTTACGAGGTCGGGCTGCCCAACCAGGGCATCCAGATCCTTTACGAGATCCTGAACGGAAGCGATGGCGTGCTCGCCGAGCGCACCTACAGCGTCTGGCCGGACCTCGAGGAGCTGATGCGCGCCCGCGGCGTGCCGCAGTTCACCGTGGACGCGCACCGCCCGGTCCGGGCGTTTGACGTGCTCGGGGTGAGCTTCGCCACCGAGCTTGGCTACACGAACCTGCTTACGGCCCTGGATCTCGCCGGGATGCCGCTGGCCGCGGCCGACCGGGGACCCGGCGACCCGCTGGTGATCGCGGGCGGGCACGCGGCCTTCAACCCGGAGCCTGTCGCCGAGTTCCTCGACGGCGCCGTGCTCGGCGACGGGGAGCAGGCGGCGCTGGCCATCACCGGGCTGGTCAGGGAGTGGAAGCGGACCGGGCGCCCCGGAGGCCGCGATGGCCTCCTGCTGCTGCTCGCCACGTCGGGCGGCGTGTACGTGCCGCGCTTCTACGACGTGCATTACCTGCCGGACGGCGGGCTCGACCGGGTCGTCCCGAACCGGCCCGGCGTGCCCCGCGCGGTCGCCAAGCACACCGTGATGGACCTCGACTCCTGGCCCTACCCGCGCAAGCCTCTGGTGCCGGTGGCCGAGTCGGTACACGAACGCCTCAGCGTGGAGATATTCCGCGGCTGCACCCGGGGCTGCCGGTTCTGCCAGGCCGGGATGATCACCCGGCCGGTGCGCGAGCGCACCGTCACCACGATCGGCGACATGGTCGATTCCGGCCTGGCCGCCAGCGGCTTCGCCGAAGTGGGCCTGCTGTCGCTCTCCAGTGCCGACCACAGCGAGATCAACGAGATCGCGACCGGTCTCGCTGATCGTTACCAGGGCACGAACACCGGCCTGTCGCTCCCGTCCACCAGGGTCGACGCGTTCAACGTGACGCTCGCGGACGAGCTGAGCCGCGGCGGGCGCCGCTCGGGCCTGACGTTCGCGCCCGAGGGCGGCACCGACCGCATCCGCAAGGTGATCAACAAGATGGTCACCGAAGAGGACCTGATCAAGACTGTCACGACGGCTTACAAGAGCGGATGGCGCCAGGTCAAGCTTTATTTCATGTGCGGGCTGCCGACCGAGACCGACGAGGACGTGGTGGCCATCGCCCGGGTGGCCCGGCGGGTGATCGAGGCGGGCCGCGCGGCCACCGGACGGCGGGATATCCGCTGCACGGTGTCGATCGGGGGATTCGTGCCCAAGCCGCACACGCCGTTCCAGTGGGCGGCCCAGTGCGGTCACCAGACGGTGGACGCCAGGCTGCAGGCGCTCGGGGCCGCGCTGCGCGCTGACCGCTCTTACGGCAAGTCGATCGGGTTCAGGTACCACGACGGCAGGCCGTCCATCATCGAGGGCCTGCTGTCCCGCGGTGACCGCCGGGTGGCGAAAGTGATCGAGGCGGCCTGGGCCGACGGGGCCCGCTTCGACGGCTGGAGCGAGCATTTCTCCTTCGACCGCTGGGAGCGCTGCGCCGCCGGTGCGCTGGCCGGGGAGGGCGTCGACCTGGCGTGGTACACGACCAGGGAGCGCGGCTACGCTGAAGTGCTGCCGTGGGATCATCTCGATGCCGGGCTGGACCGGGACTGGCTCTGGCAGGACTGGCTGGCCGCGATCGAGCCTGCAGGCGCCGCGGAGGTGGATGACTGCCGCTGGACGCCGTGCTTCGAGTGCGGCGTGTGCCCGGCCATGGGCACCGAGATCCAGGTCGGCCCGACGGGAGCCAGGTTGCTGCCGCTCGCGGTGGTCGGCTCGCCCGCGACCGGGCCCGGCGGGCAGGCCGGGAGCACGCGAGACGTTAACGTTGGGGATATGGCAACAGGAAGCGGGGCGTAGATGTCACGGCCCGTGCCAGCGGCCACGCCTCCAGCCCCCGTGGCTGCGCGCCTGGTGATCAGGTACGCTAAGAGAGGCAGGATGCGTTTCGCGAGCCACAGGGACATCGCCCGTGCGATCGAGCGGGGAGTGCGAAAGGCCGGCTTGCCGGTCGCGTTCTCCGCGGGCTTCTCGCCGCATCCGAGGATTTCGTACGCGGGGGGAGCACCCACCGGAACGGCGAGCGAGGCCGAGTACCTGGAGATTGGGCTCACCCGTCCCTGTGCCGCACGTGACGTGCGGGACCGGCTCGACGCTGCCCTGCCGGACGGGATAGACGTGATCGAGGTTTTGGAACTGGCTCACGCGCCAGGCGGGGCTGGTGCGCTGCGCCTTGAGGGGTCGCGGTGGCTGGTGGTACTGGCGGGCGTGGCCCCGGGCGGGGCGGCCCGGGCCGTGCAGGAGTTCCTTGCCGCGGACAGCGTCGTGGTGGAACGCCTCACGAACAAGGGAACGAGGCGGCTCGATGCCCGGGCTGCCGTGGTTTCGCTCGAGCTTGACCGGCGCGGCGGGCAGGAGACCGACGCCGGATGTGTGACACTTCGAATGCTTGTCCGGCACCTGACGCCTGCCGTCCGGCCCGATGACATTCTGGCCGCGCTCAGCCAGGTGGCAGGCCCAGGGACGGATCTGGTGCCGTCTTCACCGCCGCTGGTGACCCGGCTGGCGCAGGGCCCGCTCGGTTTGGCGGCCGACACCGGGAGCGCTCGCGGCGGCGCCGAAGTCTGCGCTGGCGAGCCGGGCACGCGCCAGCCTGCCGGGTTGGCGGCGTCGGCGGCAGCCCAGCCAGCGCCCCGGTCGCCTGGCGGAGCCGCGGCCAAAGGACAGGAAAAGGAAACGCGCCTGGTACGGGCGGACGCCGCAGCGATAAGCAACGCAGCGGATCCCGCCGTCCCAGCTAACGCGTACGACCAACTCCCGCGCGGCGCGCAAGGGCCAGGTTCTGGCTCGCGCGCCCGGGAGTACGACGGGAGATTGCCCGGATGCTCGAACCCGAGCGACACGACGGAGAATCAGGCAGTGACGACAGGCCGGCAAGCGCCGACCGCGGCGCTGCGGTAACTGGAGATTTTAGTGCAACCGGAGGCCCGGAGAATACCGGAAACCGTGAGGCAACCGGAGATCCTCGGAAACTAGCCCAGGCCGGGGAGGACGCAGGTCCGGGAGAAGCTGGCGCCAGGGAAGCCGGCGGGCACAGCCGCAGGCTGTTCCGCCGTGGCCGGCGTGCGGCGACCCGGCCCGCCGGCCCGCCGGCCGACGACGTGGGCGTCAGTTCGGGCCCGGCCGCCGGCGAGGCGATCGCGGCCGGCGCACCCGCCGCAGCCAGGGTCCGGGCGGCAGAATCGGCCGATCCATCCCAGGCAGAGGCGCCAGCGCAGGCACGACGCGGATCCGGCGCGCCGCAAGCGCCTCAGGCGGCGTTCCAGCCCCCGCTGGTCATCTTCCAGCCGCCCGACATTTCCTCCGGCGGCGCGGCGCGCAGGCCCGCGCCGGGCGGATCTGCCTCCCCCGACTCGGACGCTCGGCCGCAGGCCAGGCCATCCGTTGCCGGTGACCAGGATGAAGAGGGCGATGGCGGCTCCGGGGGCAGGCGCAGGCGCCGCGGGGGCCGTGGCCACGCCAAGGGCCGCGACGCCGGCGACACTGCCGGCGATGCGGGCGCCGAGCAGGGCGGCAACGCGGCGGGCGGCGAGGACGGCGGGTCCAGATCCGGCGGGCGCGCGGCAGAGGGTGCCACCGTCGGCTCGGGGAGTGCCGCGGCCGAGGCGCAGGAGGGGACCGCGGAGGCGCCGGAGACCCCGGCCAGGCGCCGCAGGCGCAGGCGCCGCAGCGGCCACCTTGCGGACGCGGACGTGCCAGCGTCCGACGACCCGCCGAACACCGTGGTCCACGTGCGGCCGCCCCGGGCCCCGGCCGAGGAGGCCCAGGACGTCAGGGGAGTCAGGGGATCCACGCGGCTGGAGGCCAAGCGGCAGCGCCGGCGCGAGGGGCGGGAATCGGGCCGTCGCCGGCCGCCGATCATCACCGAATCGGAGTTCCTGGCCCGTCGTGAGGCCGTCGAGCGGGTCATGGTGGTCCGGCAGCGCGGGGATCGCACTCAGATCGCCGTGCTCGAGGACGGGATCCTGGTCGAGCACTACGTGGACAAGGCCAGCCACCAGTCCTACGTGGGCAACGTGTACCTGGGCCGGGTGCAGAACGTGCTCCCCTCGATGGAGGCGGCGTTCGTCGACATCGGCAAGGGCCGGAACGCGGTCCTGTACGCGGGCGAGGTCAACTTCGACGCGAGCGGCCTGGAGGGGGAGTCCAAGCGGATCGAGTCGGCGCTCAAGTCCGGCCAGTCCATCCTGGTGCAGGCGACCAAGGACCCCATCGGGCACAAGGGAGCCCGCCTGACCAGCCAGGTAAGCCTGCCCGGGCGTTACCTCGTCTACGTTCCCGGCGCCTCCATGACCGGTATCAGCCGCAAGCTGCCTGATACCGAGCGGACCCGGCTCAAGCAGATCCTCAAGCAGGTGATGCCGGAGGACGCCGGCGTGATCGTGCGGACCGCGGCCGAGGGGGCGACCGAGGAAGAGCTGTCTCATGACGTCGCCAGGCTCGCCGCGCAGTGGGAGGCCATCGAGCGCCGGGCTAAGTCGGCCACCGCGCCCGAACTGCTCTACAGCGAGCCCGACCTGACCATCCGGGTGGTTCGGGACATTTTCAACGAGGACTTCGCCAAGCTGGTCATCGCCAGCGACGGCGAATGGGACATGGTGGATGAGTACGTCCGCTACGTGGCACCGAACCTGGCCGAGCGGCTGCAGCGCTGGACCGACGACCAGGACGTCTTTGCCGTCTACCGGATCGACGAGCAGATCGCCAAGGCGCTGGAGCGCAAGGTGTGGCTGCCCAGCGGCGGCTCGCTGGTGATCGACACCACCGAGGCAATGACCGTCATCGACGTCAACACCGGGAAGTTCACCGGCCAGGGCGGCAACCTGGAGCAGACGGTCACCCGCAACAACCTTGAGGCCGCCGAGGAGATCGTCAGGCAGCTTCGGGTGCGGGACGTCGGCGGCATCATCGTGATCGACTTCATCGACATGGTCCTGGAGAGCAACCGTGACCTGGTGCTCAGGCGGCTGCTCGAGTGCCTGGCCCGGGACCGGACCAAGCATCAGGTGGCCGAGGTCACCTCGCTTGGCCTGGTGCAGATGACCCGCAAGCGGGTGGGCTCGGGCCTGCTCGAGGCATTCTCCGTCCCGTGCGAGCACTGCAACGGGCGCGGCGTGCTGCTGTCGCTTGACCCTGTTGACCACGCGCCGGGCGACCGCCCGGCCAGGGACGGCGGCAAGGGAGGCGCTGGAAGAGGGTCGGGTCGCGGCACGCCGGCAGCCGGACGGGCGAGCGACGCGGGCCAGGTCGATCCGGCGGCTCAGCGGGACGCTAGCGCCGACGGCCCCGCCGAGCGCGGCCCGGCGAACGGCGACGAATCCGGCACAGATGTGGCCGGCGGCGACGCGGCCGGCGATGACGGCCAGACCGGGGGCGCGCCGGCCGGGTACGGCGGCAGCGGCCCGCGGCCCGCAACCACCGGCCGACGCCGGCGCAGGACGGCCGTCAGGGCGCAGGCCGGCCCGGGCAGTGACGGTGCCCCCCCTGAGCACGGCGGCGCGGGTGCCGCGGCCGACGCCGGGGCTGCGGAAGGCCCTGCGGACGGCGACGACGCCGCAGGCGACCGCGTCGGCCAGGGTGGTGCAGCAGGCCAGGACTGGGCCGGCCAGGGCGCAGCGCCGCAGGCCCGGACGGCGGCCGGCTGAGGTCACGCGGTCTGATATTCTTTGTGGTCGGCGCGTCGGACAAGCCGGCGGGAGCACGCCATGGGTTCGGGCCCGTGCTACGCAGGCGGGCCAGTTCGCCACGAAGCCGGACGATGCCGCGTATCTCGTGGCGGGCCCGCACAAGGGAAAGAGAGTTCTCGGTGTACGCGATCGTGCGCTGCGGCGGCAGGCAGGAGAGGGTATCGGTCGACGATGTCTTGACCGTTGACAAGCTCGCTGGCGAGGTCGGTTCCAGCGTCACCCTGCCCGCCGTTCTCGTGATAGACGACGACAAGGTGATCAGCGACCCGGCGGAGGTGGGCAGCTACCTGGTCACCGCGGAGATCCTGGGCGCCGCGAGCGGCCCCAAGATCAGCATGATCCACTACAAGAACAAGACCGGGTACCGGCGGCGGCTGGGCCACCGCCAGAAGTACACGCAGGTGAAGATCACCCAGATTGCCGCGCCTGCGGCCAGCGCCGGGAAAGCCCGGGCCACCGCGGGGAAGAAGGGCTGAGATGGCACACAAGAAGGGCGCGTCATCCAGCCGCAACGGCCGCGATTCCAGCGCCCAGCGTCTCGGGGTGAAGCGTTTCGGCGGCCAGGTCGTCGGTGCGGGCGAGATCATCGTGCGACAGCACGGGACGCATTTCCACCCGGGAAACGGCGTCGGCCGGGGTGGCGACGACACGCTGTTTGCCCTCGTGAGCGGGAAGGTTGAGTTCGGCACCCGGCGCGGGCGCCGGGCCGTGAGCGTGATTCCCGCGAAACCGGAGGCAGGCGAGGCCGCCAGGGCCAGCTAGGCCTACGGGAGCGATGCCGGGCGGGTTCAGGAGTGGCGGAGTACGCTGACCGGGCCGAGGTACACGTGCGCGCGGGCGACGGCGGGCACGGCTGCGCCTCAGTCCGCAGGGAGAAGTTCAAGCCACTCGGCGGCCCGGACGGCGGCAACGGCGGCCGTGGGGGCGACGTGATCCTGGAAGTGAACCCAGGCGCTGCCACCCTGCTGGACTTCCACCGACGGCCAGTCCGCCGGGCCGGCCGGGGGAAGCCGGGCGCGGGTTCCAACCGCAGCGGTGCTGACGGCGATGACCTCGTGCTCGGTGTGCCCGACGGGACCGTCGTGAAGACCGGCGAAGGCGAGGTGCTCGCCGACCTGATCGGGGCCGGGACAAGGTTCGTGGCCGCCCGGGGCGGTCGCGGCGGGCTCGGCAATGCCGCGCTCGCCTCGTCGAGGCGGAAGGCGCCCGGCTTCGCGCTGCGCGGAGAGCCCGGCGTGGAGCGCCGCCTGGTGCTTGAGCTGAAGACGGTCGCGGACGCGGGCCTGGTGGGATTCCCGAACGCCGGGAAGTCCTCGCTGATCGCCGCCCTGTCCGCCGCCCGGCCCAAGATCGCGAATTACCCGTTCACCACGCTGACTCCCCACCTCGGCGTGGCCGAGGCCGGCGACACTCAGTTCGTGGTCGCCGACGTGCCTGGACTGATCCCCGGGGCCAGTCACGGCAAGGGCCTGGGGCTCGACTTCCTCAGGCACGTGGAGCGCTGCACGGTGCTCGTACACGTGCTCGACTGCGCGGCCGAGGAGCCCGGCCGCGATCCCGTTGCCGACCTGGAGGTGATCGAGGAGGAACTGGCCGCCTACGAGGCGGTGACCGGCGCCGGCCTGCGGGACCGGCCGCGGATCGTCGCGTTGAATAAAATCGATGTTCCAGCCGCGCGCGAGGCTGCCGCGCGGGCCGTCCCGCAGCTCGAGGCACGGGACTACGCGGTCTGCCGAGTGTCCGCCGCGACCCACGAGGGACTGCGCGAGCTGGCCTTCACGATGGCGGCCGTCATCGCGCAGGCGCGGCGGGCTCGCCCGGCGCCCGAGCCGACCCGCCTGGTGATCCGGCCCGCGCCGGTAGCCGGCCAGGATTTCGACGTGGTCAGGTCCGGGGACAACAGGTTCCTCGTCCGCGGAGACAAGCCCCGCCGGTGGGTCCAGCAGACCGACTTCGGCAACGACGAGGCGGTGGGGTACCTGGCCGACCGCCTTGCCCGGCTGGGGATCGAGGACGCGCTGGCCGAGGCTGGCGCTCTCCCGGGCGCGGAGGTGCTCATCGGCGAGGAAGACAACGCCGTCGTGTTCGACTGGGATCCGAACGTGCCTGCGGGGGCCGGATTCGGCCCGCGCGGAACCGACCCGAGACTGCCGAGATAGCCGCCCCCGAGGCTGACCGGAAAGGAAGCGTGATTGTCAACCGATGAAATCGAGGGCGAGCAGAGTTACGTCTCCATGCTCTACCGCCGACTCGATGACCTGAGGAACCGGGCCTCAGGCCGGCTGGCGAAGGTGCTGCGCGAAGGGGGAGGGACGCATCAGGCCCGGACGGAGCGCGAGGCGTTCAGTGCGCTGTATGCCCAGCAGCTTTCCCAGATTGACGCGGCGGAGAACGGCCTGTGCTTCGGGAGGCTCGATTTCGACTCCGGCGAGCGCCGGTACATAGGCCGGATCGGCATTCATGACGACTCGTCGAGCGATTACGAGCAGTTGCTCATGGACTGGCGCGCCGACGCCGCGCGCCCCTTCTACCTGGCCACCGCCGCCTCGCCGGCCGGCGTCCGGCTGCGCCGCCACATCAAGACCCGGGGCCGGACCGTGGTGAGCCTGGACGATGAGGTCCTGGACCTCGATGCCGCCGACCCCGCGAAGCACGAAGGGCTGACCGGTGAGTCAGCGCTGCTGGCCGCGCTCGGTGCCAGGAGGACCGGGCGGATGCGCGACATTGTGGAGACGATCCAGGCCGAGCAGGACTCGATCATCCGCTCCAGCCTGGCCGGGATACTCGTCGTCCAGGGCGGCCCGGGCACCGGCAAGACGGCTGTAGCCCTGCACCGGGCCGCCTACCTGCTGTACACCTACCGGCAGCAGCTCGCCAAGCGCGGCGTGCTTGTCGTCGGCCCGAATGCCACCTTCCTGCGGTACATAGGCCAGGTGCTGCCGTCGCTCGGCGAGACCAGCGTGCTGCTGTCGACCGTCGCCGACCTTTACCCGGGGATCAGCGCAGGCGGCAGTGAGCCGCCCGCGGTGTCGAGGATCAAGGGCATGCTGGCCATGGCCGATGTCGTGGCGGCCGCAGTGAGAGACCGGCAGCGGGTGCCCGGCAGCCCCGTCGAGGTCCGGGTAGGCCAGGAGACGCTGCGCCTGGGCCCGGCAGTTTTTGCCCGGGCGAGGGAGCGGGCCCGGCGCTCGCGCAGGCCGCATAACCAGGCGCGCATGGTTTTCGCCCGGGAGGTAACCGACGCGCTCACCAAGCAGCTGATCGCCCGGGTCGGCGCCAACGTGGTCGGTGAACAGAACCTTCTCGGCCAGGCCGACAGGGAAGACATCCGGCGCGAGGTGCGCGGTGACCCGGCCGTGCGGGCCCTGATCGGGCGGCTGTGGCCCGTGCTGACGCCGCAGCGGCTGATTGCCGACCTGTTCTCCTCGCCTGGCCGGCTCGCCGCCGCGGCGTCCCGGCTCACCGAGGATGAGCGGGCCTGCCTGCTACGCGGACCGGACAGCGACTGGACCCGTGCGGATGTTCCGCTGCTCGACGAGGCGGCGGAGCTACTTGGCGAGGACGACCGGGCGGCAACGGCCGCCGCCGCGCGCCGCCGCCGCGCGCGCGTCGACTATGCCGCGGGCGTGCTGGACATCATCTCCCGCGACCAGGACGACGATCCCGAGATCCTGATGGGCGCCGACCTGCTGGACGCTGGCCGGCTAGCCACCCGCCACGAGGACGACGAAGGCCGCACCGCCGCCGAGCGCGCCGCGGGCGACCGAACGTGGGCTTTCGGGCACGTCATCGTGGACGAAGCCCAGGAGCTGTCGGAAATGGACTGGCGGATGCTGATGCGGCGCTGCCCGGGCCGGTCCATGACGATCGTCGGGGACATCGCGCAGACGGGCAGCCTGGCCGGAGCTTCATCCTGGCAGCGCGTGCTGGAGCGGTATCAGGGCGGCCGGTGGCGGCTGGCCGGGCTGACCATCAACTACCGGACGCCTGCCGAGATCATGGCCGTAGCGGCCGACGTGCTGGCCGCGATCGACCCCGCCCTGGAGTTGCCGCGCTCCGTGCGCGATACCGGTGCCGTGCCATGGCGGCTCGCCGTCGCGCCCGATGAGCTAACCGGCTCCCTGGCGAAGGCGGCAAAACGAGCCGTTGCGGGCAGCGATGGCGGGCAGCTCGCGGTGATCGTTCCCGCGTCCCGGCTGGGCGAGTTCGGACAGGCGATCAGTGCCGCCGTGCCCGGCGCGGTCGTCGGGGAACGCGCGGATCTGCAGAGCCCGGTCGTGGTGCTGACCGTCGGGCAGGCCAAGGGCCTCGAGTTCGACACGGTCCTGATCGGCGACCCGTCCGGGATCCTGGCCGAATCCCCGCGTGGGCACAGCGACCTGTATGTCGCCCTGACCAGGGCCACGCAGCGGCTCGGCGTGGTGGATTCCGGCGAGTTGCCCGAGGTTCTCGCCAGGCTGCGCCCGGGGAGCGACCCGGCGCGGGTCCCGCAGCCGTCCGCCTGAGCCTGTCGCCGGCAGCGGCTACACCACATAAGAGTCGCTCAGATCACCTCGGCGGATCCCGACGTCGGCGGGCAAGATGGTCACGTGCCTGGTGATAGTCCAGTCGTGACGCTCTCTGATGGCCTGGTCACCCTGCGGCCCTGGTCGAGAGATGACGCCGGGTTCATGGCCGAAGCAAGCGCCGACCCAGCGATCCGTCGCTATAACGGCAGTCACGACCGGCTAGGACGCCCGGCTCCGCCACCCTCGGCCACCGACGCAGAGGCCGTCATCGATCAGTTCGCGTTGAACTGGCGTGCGTTTGCGGCGACTGGGACGCCTTCTGGGGTTGTGTTCGCGATCCTGGACGAGAGGTCTGGCGAACTGGCCGGCTGCTGCGGGGTCGACGACTGGTCCAAAGAGGACGTAGCACAGTTCGGCTACTGGATCGCACCAAAGGCGAGAGGGCGCGGCTATGCGACTCGAGCGGCGATCCTGCTCACCCGCTGGCTGTTCGACCTGGGAGCAGCTCGCGTCTTCCTGACGATCGTCGCGGGGAATGAGCAGTCAGCCGCGGTGGCCCGCCGGGCGGGCTTTGTGTGTGAGGGAACGATGCGCGATCACGGCGTTTGGCAGGGCCAGCGCTGTGACGTGATGCTGTTCGCTGCGCTTCCGCTTGACTGGGCAGCGGGCCGGCCGGATGAACAGACGTGACGCGCGGCAGGGGCGCACGCCCGGCCGGCCCGCACGTCGGTGATGACCTCGTCCCGGTCTATTTCGCTGGGATCACCTCAGTGAGCGATGAGGCCCCTACATGTATGAGATGCAGGAGCCTCACCCGGCCCTGCGGTGCTCGCAACCGATTGCTCGGTCCTCTGCCCAGCCTGGCCGGCCACCGCTACCAGGCACCCGCCCGAAGTGCCGGTCACCCGGCTCCCCAGCCGTTCCGGGAGTTGCCTCCCGGGCTGGCGCCCGTCTTTAGTGGTGACTGAATTTCTACAACGCCGACATAGCCCGCACAAGGGTTCTCGGCGGCAATTTCAAGATTCTTTGGTCATCCACAAGACACCCGCGGTTATCCCCCGAGCCCGTCGATGTTTCCACCAGGCTATCCACAGGTTCCTGCACAGGCGGTGGAAGTCTACGAGTTGCGGCGTGACGAGGGACCGCAGATGGAAGCGACTTGCGGATCAGGCTGCGGCCGCGCCGTCGTCATCCCGGCGGATGCAGTCAGCGCTCACCTGTCGTCGTCCCGTCGGGAGAATCCTCCGAACAGGCGCTGCCCGGCACCGGCGGCGGTCTCGGCCACCCCGCGGACCGCGCCGATCAGCGGGTCTGCCGAACGGTTCCAGGACTCCTGGTACGAGCGGGCGGCGGCTTTGATCTCGTCGCCGACCGAGGCGTCCGAGTCGTCCTCCCGGCGCGGGTAGTGGCCGGCCAGTATGTCGGTGAAGTCACCGTCGGCGGCCCAGCGGTCCAGCTCAGCGAAGCGGATCACCGCGAACGGGTGCGTGTTGCCCTGCAGCTGCAGAAGCTTCAGCAGGCCCTCCCGGACGTCGGGAACGGCGTCATACTCGTGCGCCTGCTGGTGGAACGCGTCGTGGCTCAGCTCGCCGAGCCGCGAGCCGCCGGCCGTCTTCATCAGCGCACGCCGCGCCGCCTCTACGTCCTGGCCGGCCAGCAGGCCGGCCCGGTCGCACGACAGCTCGGACTTCCGGTACCACTCCTCGAGACCCCAGATGATCGCCTTGACACCGAAGTAGCCGATCGGCATCCAGACGATCCGCTGAGCCAAATTGATGAGATGGAACAGCATCGTCCGGTAGACGGCGTGCCCGGACAGCACGTGCCCGAGCTCATGCCCGATCACGAACCGGATCTCCTCCGCGTCCATCAGGTCGACCATGCCGCTCGAGATCACCATGAACGGCTTGTCGGCGCCCAGGGTCATGGCGTTGACGAGCGGGTTCTGGGAGATGAATAGCTCGGGGACCGTCGGCAGGTCAAGGATGTAGCACCCGTCCAGCATCGACTGATAGAGCTGGGGGAACTGCTGCTCGGACGCGCGTACCGAACTGGCCAGGAACATCAGTCGCAGACTGCGGTCGTTGAAGAGGCCGGCCAGGCGGCGGAGCAGGGTATCGAAACCGGAGAGCTTGCGCAGCGCCACCAGGGCGGAGCGGTCGGCAGGATGTTCGTAGGCGCGGGAGCTGATACCGGGGAGGCGCACCCGGGAGCGGTCAGGCACAGAGGTCATGGGGCCATGCTAGGGCCAAACGCGCAATATCTCGATCCTCTACGGCGGTCGCGGTTGCGGTGGCGGGTTCGGGGTCGCGTGCGCCCTGGCGCCGGTGCCCCGTCTTCACGATCATGGTGAGGAGCCAGCGCTGGCGGGGAGATGAAGCAGCATGACCGATGAGCAGGCCGCGACCATGTTCGAGCCGGAAGCCGAGTCGATGCCGCCGGAGCAGCTGGCCGGACTGCAGCAGGTCAGGCTGCGCGGCCTGATCGACCGGCTCCTCGCGGCGGACGGGATCCAGGCGGATCGGCTTAAGGAGGCCGGCGTCAGCGGCGGGCCAGATGTCGTCCTGGGAGACTTGGCGCGACTGCCGATGACCGCCAAGGACGACATGTGGCGTGGCTATCCGTTCGGGATGTTCGCGGTTCAGCTTCCCGAGGTCGTCGCCGTCCACGGTTCCAGCGGCACCGGCGGACGGCCCACGCTCGTCGGGTATTCGCGCGCCGACCTGCGGCTCTGGTCCCGGATGTGCGCCCGGGCCCTGGTCGCGGCCGGCGCCGGGCCCGCCAGCATCGTGCACAACGCTTACGGCTACGGGTTGTTCACCGGGGGCCTCGGCATCCACCAGGGGGCGGTCGAGCTTGGCGCCATGGTGGTCCCGGTCTCCGGCGGGATGACCGGGCGGCAGGTGACTCTGGTGCGTGACCTGCAGCCGGACATCCTGGCGTGCACCCCGTCGTATGCGATCCGGCTGGGCGAGGCGCTGGCCGAGGCACGGGTGAAGCCTGGTTCCGGGCTGCGGCTGTCCGCCGGCCTGTTCGGCGCCGAGCCCTGGACCGAGGCCATGCGGTCCAGGATCGAGGAACTGCTCGGCCTGCGCGCTCTGGACATCTACGGGCTGTCAGAGGTCATCGGGCCCGGCGTGGCGGCCGAGTGCCTGGTAGCCGCCGACGGGCTGCACGTGAATGAGGATCACTTTCTCGTCGAGGCGGTCGACCCGCAGGTCGGCCGGCCGGTGCCGGACGGGACCCCGGGGGAACTGGTTTTCAGCACGCTCACCAAGGAAGCGCTGCCGCTGCTTCGTTACCGGACCGGGGACGTCGCCGCGCTGCGCCGCGGAAGCTGCGAATGCGGCCGGACCCTGGTGAAAATGAGCAAGGTCACCGGTCGGCGGGACGACATGCTGGTGATCCGGGGGGTGAACGTCTACCCGAGCGAGGTCGAGCGGGTGCTGCTCGCTCACCCCGCGCTGGCCGCCGATTACCTGCTGGTGGTTGACGAGCGGGAAGCCCCGTTGCGGCTGCTTGCCTGCGTCGAATACCGAACGGATCTTCCCGGGCCGGTCCCCGCTGCCTGGGAGTTCGAGTCGCGGCTGCGGGAGGAACTCGGCGTCACGGTCACGGTGCGGCTGCTGGAGGCGGGGACTGTCCCCCGCACTGAGCTGGGCAAGGCGGTGCGGATCATGCGGTGGGCCGGGGGAGAGCCGCCGCTGCCGGGGCTCGCCTGACGATTCCTCCGGGGCCTGCCGGGCGTTCGGGGTCCTTACCGGCGGGCCGGGTGGCCAGGAAAGCGGTACGCGTCGCGGCACGGAAACAAATGCGATGGCCCGCGGTAACCGGCTGTCCATGCGGGCTCTACAGTCACAGGCATGGGCGCGCGGATTGGGGTGATGGGCGGTACGTTCGACCCGATCCATCACGGGCATCTGGTCGCGGCGAGCGAGGTCGGCCACTTCTTCTCGCTGGACGAGGTGATCTTCGTGCCGACCGGGCAGCCCTGGCAGAAGGAGGGCCGCCAGGTCTCCCCGTCGGAGGACCGTTACCTGATGACGGTGATCGCGACCGCATCGAACCCGCGGTTCTCAGTCAGCCGGGTGGATATCGACCGGCCCGGACCCACGTACACCATCGACACGCTCCGGGACCTGCACGCGGTGCGCGGGCCGGGCGCCGAGTTCTTCTTCATCACCGGCGCCGACGCGCTGGAGCAGATGATGACCTGGCAGAATGCGGACGAACTCTTCAAGCTCGCCCATTTCGTCGGGTGCACCCGGCCCGGGCACCGCCTGAGCGGGGCCGGGCTGCCCGACGGACGGGTAAGCCTGATCGAGATACCGGCGCTGACGATCTCGTCCACCAACTGCCGCGAGCGGGTGGAGGCGGGGGAGCCCATCTGGTACCTGGTGCCCGATGGGGTCGTGCAATACATTTCTAAGCGGTCTCTTTACCGTAAAGCGGGCACAGAACCGAAACGCGGGTGATTGCCCGGCAGCTCCGCGTGGCTGGGTCGGCTTCCGCGGCCTTGCCGGATACCCTGAAAGCGCGGGGCACCGGCGAGCGCGTCGGCTGGCGCGCCCGCGGCATGACGCGCGCGATCTTATGCGATGGTAGAGGGGCAGGCCTGGATTGAGGAGGACGAGCAGCACACGTGACCGCCACTGACCGGGCCGTCGAGCTCGTGAAGATCGCCGCGGGGGCAGCGGCAGACAAGCTTGCCACAGACATCATCGCCTACGACGTGAGCGACCAGCTCGTGATCACGGACGCCTTCCTGCTTTGCTCGGCGTCGAACGACCGCCAGGTCAAGGCGATAGTTGATGAGATAGAGGAGAAGCTGCGGAGGGCGGGCGCCAGGCCGGTCCGCCGTGAGGGCGAGCGGGAAGGCCGCTGGGTGCTGCTCGACTACATCGACGTGGTCATCCACGTGCAGCACGCCGACGAACGCGTCTTCTACGCGCTCGAGCGGCTCTGGAAGGATTGCCCGCGGATACCGCTGCCCGAGCCAGCCATCATCGGCGGAGTGCGCCAGCCCGGCTCCGCTGGCCCGGCCGGCCCCGGCCCGCGCTGATCGTGGCCAGCGCTGAGCCTGGTGTCACGAGCGCCGGGCCGGAACGCGGCGCCCCGGGTGCCGGGCCGTATGGTGGCGGTGCCGGGCGGGAACGTGGCCCGGGGGCCGGGCCGTATGGTGGCGGTGCCGGGCCGGAACGTGGCCCGGAGCAAATGGTGAAACTCGTCCTCTGGCGGCACGGGCAGACGGCCTGGAACGCTCAGCGCCGGTTCCAGGGGCATAGCGACGTCCCGCTGGACGCGACCGGCCGCGAGCAGGCGAGTGATGCCGCCCGTTACCTCGCCGCCATGGGCCCGGCGGCGATCTTCTCCTCCGACCTCGCCCGAGCGGCCGAGACCGCCTCGTACCTGGGCGGGCTCACCGGCCTGCCCGTGCAACTCGACGAGGACCTGCGCGAGCGCCGCGGCGGTTCCTGGGAGGGGCTGACCGACGCGGAGATCCGGCATCAATACCCGGCGGAGTACGCGGCGTGGATCCCGCCGGACGGGGAGGAAGCCGGCGCTGTCGCTGACCGCGTCGCCGCCGCGCTGCACCGGATCGCCCACGCCCTGGCAGGGCCGCTTGCCGTGCTGGTCAGCCACGGAGCGGCGATAAACCTCGGCATCTCCCGGCTGCTCGGCCTTCCCGAGCGGGCCCGCCTCCTCGGCCCGCTCGGCAACTGCTCGTGGTCGGTCCTGGGCCTGCGGGCGGGTCACTGGCGGCTGCTCGAGCACAACGTCGGCAGGCTGCCGGACCTGGCTCCCGAGCAGGTGCCGGTACTCGCCGCCGGCCCGGAAGAGGAGACCTCCGCGGAGCCGGAGCCCGCATCCTCTTCCGCGTCCTCTCCCGGAGCTTCGCCCCGCCGCGGTGCCTGACCGCTTTCCTATACACTGGCGTGGCGCCAGGTCCCGCCGGAACCCTGGTTGCTGAGGGGCTATAGCTCAGTTGGTAGAGCGCTTGCATGGCATGCAAGAGGTCAGGAGTTCGAGTCTCCTTAGCTCCACAGTGAGGTCTTCACGTTTCAGTGGGGCCTTGTTCACGTTTGCCCTTGATATCCCTGGCGGGACGCCCGTTCCGGGGTGAAAATCGGGGTGGTTGCCCGCCGACGCCGGAGCCCCATGGTCGCTGGAGGCCGTACGTTTGCCGGGCGCTGGGAGCCGCAGCCATGAGAGCTTCAGTGTCGCTTCGAGCACGCGGATTTGATTCCGCTTTTCCCTTGCGGTTCCTGCGGGCAGCCGTCTGCTGTCTGACCCCTGGTGATGAGGAGGTGGCGGGTGCTGCAGGAGACGCAAGACCGCGAGGAGATCATCGAGCGGGTCGCGGCGCTGGATATCGGCAAGGCGGAGCTGGCGTGCTGTGTCCGGGTGCCGCGGGAGGGCAGGCCGGGACGGCGGCTGCAGGAGGTGGAGACGTACTCCACGATGACCCGCTCGCTGCTTCGGCTGGCTGACCGGCTGCGCTGCCTGGGGGTGACCCGGGTGGTGATGGAGGCAACCTCCGACTACTGGAAGCCGGCGTTTTACGTGCTGGAGGCGCACGGATTCGAGACGTGGCTGGTCAACGCCCGGGATGTGAAGCACCTGCCCGGCCGGCCCAAGACCGACAAGCTGGACTGCATCTGGCTGTGCAAGGTCGCGGAGCGGCAGATGCTCCGGCCCAGTTTCGTGCCGCCGCCGGAGATCCGCCGGCTGCGGGATGTGTGCAGGTACCGGGCTGACCTGGTGGCTGCGCGGACGGCGGAGAAGCAGCGGGCGGAGAAGCTGCTGGAAGATGCCTGCATCAAGCTGTCGGTGGTAGCGACCGACATCTTCGGGGTCTCGGGCCGGGCGATGATGGCCGCGCTGATCGCCGGGGAGCGGGACCCCGCGGCGCTGGCGCAGCTGGCCCGGGCCCGGATGAGAGCCAAGATCACCGCGCTGGAGGAGGCGTTCACCGGCCACTTCACCGATCACCACGCCTTCCTGCTCGGCAAAATGCTCGGCCGGGTCGACCAGATCAGCGCGGACATCGCCGAGCTGGATGCCAGGATCGAGGAGCTGATCGCCCCTTTCGTGTCCGCCGTGCGCCGGCTCGATGAGGTCCCCGGGATCGGCCCGGTCGCAGCCGCGGCCATCATCGCCGAGATCGGCGTGGATATGACCCGGTTCCCCACTGCCGGTCACCTGGCCTCGTGGGCGAAGTTCACGCCCGGGGTGAAGGAGTCCGCGGGGAAGAAGAAAGGCACGGGCTCCACCGGGCACGGCGACCACTACCTGGCCCGGGTCCTGGGCGAGGCGGCCGTGGGCGCGTCGAAGACCGATACCTTCCTCGGCGAGCGCTACCGGCGGATCGCCCGCCGCCGCGGCAAGAAGAAAGCCATCGTCGCGGTCGGCAGGTCCATCCTGGTCATCATCTGGCACCTGCTGTCAGACCCGCAGGCCAGCTACGCTGACCTTGGCCCCGGCTTCTACGACACCCGGATCAGCAACAGCCGCAAGATGCGCAACCACGTCGGCCAGCTCGAGGCCCTCGGCTACAAAGTCACTCTCGAATCCGCCGCCTGACCAGCGGATTACCCCCACCCGGCTCTGCTGCGCCGTGCCGGGCCACTGCCGCGCCCACCTGCGGAGCGATTTTCGGATTGGGACTGTAGTTTCAACGGTGTAACTCCTGACAAGTAGGGAGACACCAGTGACAGACGTGACGAGCGGCCGGAACCAGGACGAGGCGCAGCTGTCGGCGGCCGACGAGCAGGTGCTGCGGGAGCT
>Ga0335078_10000399_pt1 | contig 68832 bp, 59 predicted proteins | sample Lox_Sample_32_FD_206711 | JGI IMG/M metagenome (GOLD analysis project Ga0335078, IMG submission 206711) | Soil microbial communities from Loxahatchee National Wildlife Refuge, Florida, United States - Lox_Sample_3.2 | ecosystem: Environmental > Terrestrial > Soil > Wetlands | place: USA...
CGATGGGCATCGCGCTGGGCGTGAACAATTCCAAATCGGAGTCGACGGGCGAACTGAAGCGCGACTTCGACCGGATCTGCGATGTGATCAGCAAAACCCGCCCGACAGCAGTCAATCTCTTCTGGGCAATTCGCCGCATGCAGGAAAAATTCGAGCGCATACGAATACGACCGATCCCGCAAATCAAGCAAGACCTGATTGAAGAAGCACGGCGTATGCACGCCGAGGACATTGCCGCGAACCAGACCATGGGCCGCCATGGCGCCACGCTCATGCCCGACCAAGGCGGGGTTCTCACCCACTGCAACGCCGGAGCGCTGGCCACTGCAGGATATGGCACCGCCCTCGGCGTCATTCGTGCCGCAGTTGAGCAGGGAAAGAAGATTCACGTCTATGCCGACGAAACTCGTCCGTTCTTACAGGGCTCGCGATTGACGGCGTGGGAGCTGATGAAAGACGGCATTCCGACCACTGTCATCTCCGACAATATGGCCGGAGCGATGATGTCCCAAGGCAAGATCGGAGCGATTGTGGTCGGAGCGGATCGTATCGCGGCAAATGGCGACGTGGCCAATAAGATTGGCACCTACTCCGTCGCCGTACTGGCGAAAGAACATAACATTCCGTTTTACGTTGCAGCGCCGATTTCCACGGTTGACCTCGCCTGCCCTGATGGCAGCCAAATTCCCATTGAGCAGCGCAGTGCCAAAGAAGTGACCCACATTGCCGGAAAGCAGATGGTTCCTGACGGCGTGGCGATCGAGAATCCGGCTTTCGACGTTACCCCCGCAAGGTATGTGGCGGCGATCATCACGGAAAAGGGCGTCGCCCGCGCTCCGTACGACGAATCTTTGCGGAAGCTTGCGGCTCAGGAGATCGAGGTACATCCCTAGGACCGACTCCTGTTTTTTTCGGTCCTTTTTGATCGCGGCCGCGCTCCTTCTCGTCACAATGTAAAGAAAGTTCAAGAGCCTCAAATTTTTTCTTCCCTGCGCTACTTATTCCTTAGGTTCGGGTTGGAATTAGCGGCCACTCACACGTGCTAATCTGAGCCCAGAAGACCCAACTCTACGCCGTACTTTCGTCAGGGGGATGCCATGTGGTTACGCAATCGCTTCGTTCTGCTCGCAATCGCTATGTTGCCTCTTGCTTTATTGGCTGGCTGCGGAAGCAGCACTAATAATGCGGTTGCGCCACCCAGTGGCGCCTTTAGCAACACCAACTTCAATGGCGCCTACGTATTTTCCGTGTCGGGCCAGGACATTCTAGCTGCAACCGGCGGAGGCAGTATTTTCGCCATGGCTGGCTCGCTCACAGCGTGTGGCTGCACTCAGGGCACAATCTCGGGTGGATCGATTGATCTGGTCGACAGTTCCGGCGCGAACCCCGGTTCCACAATAGGCAGCAACAGCACCTACAGCATTACGAAAGATGGTCGAGGATTTGCAAGACTCTTCGTCACCACCACCCAGGGGTCGGAGGAAGTTGACATCGATTTCGTCCTGACCTCCAGTTCTCATGGACTGATCATTCGCTATGACGAGGCAGGAACGGGCAGTGGCACGATCGACTCACAAACGTCGGTCTCGCAGCCTGCGGCTGGCAGCGCCTTCGCCTTCAGCCTGTCGGGCAGCGACCTCAACAACAACCCGCTCTCCACTGCTGGAGCCTTCACCCTGGATGGTTCCGGCAATATCAGCACCAGCGGCAGCACCGCCGGGGTCGAGGATTTCACCTACCAGTTCCCGGCAACTGCGTATCCCGCACTGCCTCTTTCCGGCCTGGTACAAGTGGGCTCGGGAACGGCTCCCGGAGGCGCGACACTTTCCTCATCCTTTGGAAAACTCACGTTCGATGTGTATCCCATCGATTCCACTCACTTCAAGTTGATCGAAAATGACTCGCAAGCGATTCTTGTGGGCGATGTTTTCAATCAGACGAGCGCTTCTATTCCGCAAGGCAACCTGGTTTTCACCATGTCGGGCCTCGACCCGTCGGCAAATCTCTTCGCGGCCGGGGGCTTGATGTCCTCCGACGGCTCCAGCCTGATTCCGAGCGGATCGGAAGACGTTAATGACGCCGGCACCGTCGATGGCGGCACGAATCCTGCTACACCGTACAGCTTTAGTGGGTCGTTCGCTCAGATTCCCAGTGGCAGCGGGAGATTCGTCTTTACTCTTGCCGACTTCGCGGGCGGCTCAAGCTTTGCCGCGTATCCATCCAGCGGCGGCATTCTAATGATGGAGATCGATTCGGGTTTGAACGCGGGAGTGACCGGTGGCGTGGCCCTGCAGCAGACATCGGGTGCGGCGCTCACCGCCTCACAAGGCTACGGTATGAACCTCACTGGTGAAGACGTAATCGACGTGACTGAATTGGACGAAATCGCTCAATTCACAACTACCAGCACCGGCATGACCGGCCTTGTCGACGAAAATGATTTCGGAATTTCGACTGGCACGAGTAATCTGAGTGGCTCCTACACTAACGGCTCCGACGGTGAAGGGAGCGCTACGTTCAATGCCGGTCTGGAGGGAATGTTCTACTACGCCGCCGATAGTTCGACGGTTCTCTTCATTTCTACCGATCCTGGTCAGGGAGCCCTGGGGACGCTCGAAGCTCAGACAACGCCCTCGTCGGACTCCGCTCTGGAGCATGCGCGGGCACTCCCAATGCCCCGCATCATACCCCATGGGCATTTAGCTTCCGGACACGCTAAAACGACGTTGGGCCATGCCAAGTAATATCCCGACTATCGCTGTGAGCGATTCAAAAACGCAGTTCCAAGTAAAGCAGCGGGAACTGCGTTTTCTTGGGGAAGACTGGATCAGAATTCGTCGCCGCGATCCCGTCGGAAAATCTCTCAGGACGCTTCCATCTCCGCCGACGCCATCCGAGCGTTTGTTTTCGCCCTCTCTACCAGCCAGGCCACGATGCGATATAGGATCAGCACCGCCAGCACGAATGCGTACTCGAGCGGCTTTTTCAGATCCGCTTTGACCAGCCAGATGTAGTGAATGACTGCGGCAGCGGCGCTGAAATAAATCAGGCGATGCAAGACCTGCCAGCGCTTCCCGCCCATCTTCCGGATCGACCACTTCGTCGAAGTCAGCGCCAAGGGAATCATCAAAGTGAACGCCGTCATTCCCGCCGTTATGAACCTGCGCTTGGCGATGTCGGCGAGCATCTCGTGGACGTCGAAGAATTTGTCGAGCCACACATAGGTCATCAGGTGAAGAGTACCGTAGAAAAATGCGAATAATCCAAACATACGCCGCAAGCCGATCAGCCAGTACTGCCGTGTCAGCCTGCGCAATGGCGTGACGGACAGCGTCACCAGCAGAAAGATCAGCGTCCAGTCGCCGGTGCCGTGGGTAATGGCTTCGATCGGATTCGCACCGAGTTCGGCATAGAAGCCTCTCCACCCGAGCCGGCCCAACGGAAGAAGGCAGACGAGAAAGATCACGGGTTTGAAGTACCGCAGCATAATTAAACGCCAGAGGTGAGGGCGCCAGCAGCTGGGTTCTAAGCCGGTCTAGCTTGACCGACCACTGGCCCTTCATCTCTGGACCTTGCTTCAAAAATATTTTCTTAAATCCATTCCGCTGTATAAACTCGCCACCTGATCGTAGCCGTTGAACAGCAGCGTGGGACGTTTAAAGAATTCTCCGAGACGGCGCTCCTTCGCCTGACTCCAACGGGGATGGTCAACATTCGGATTCACATTGGAATAGAAACCGTACTCCTGCGGGGCCGATAGATTCCATGTATTCTGCGGCTGCCTGTCGGTGAAACGAATACGTACAATGGCCTTGGCGCTCTTGAAGCCGTACTTCCACGGGACAACAATACGCAGCGGAGCACCATCCTGATTCGGCAGATCCTGGCCATACATGCCGAAACAGAGCAGAGCCAAGGGATGCATGGCTTCATCCATCCGGAGGCCTTCAACGTACGGCCATTGCAGCACGTCCCGCCGTTGCCCCGGCATTTGCGCCAGATCAAACAGAGTCGTGAACTCGACAAATTTCGCCTTGCTGGTGGGGTTGGCCCGCTTGATCAGTTCGCTGAGTGAAAATCCGACCCATGGCACAACGATCGACCACCCTTCCACGCAGCGATGTCGGTATATCCGTTCTTCCGGAGGAGCCATCTTAAGAATCGTATCGATATCGAGTTCCTGCTTCTTGTCGACGAGGCCGTCGATCTTTACCTTCCAGGGACGCGTGCGAAAGTTCTTGGCCAATTCCGCAGGACCTTCCTTGTCGGTGGAGAACTCGTAATAGTTGTTGTAATGAGTCACATCTTGATAGGGAGTGATGGTTTCGGCAGTGCTGAACGAACTCTTCTTGATGCCATCGATCTTGCCTGCAGCCAGCGCGGTTGTCGCGGGAGAAACTATATCGCAGAGTTTCAGGCCGGTCGCGGCTGAAGTCCCTGCAATGGCGGCTCCGGCTAAGAACGCTCGCCGGCTCAGATACAGGGACTTGGGTGTAATCTCGGACGAACGAATCCCTTCCCCCGTTTTGATGAGCATGAGAACCCCAATCCTTTATACGCGTCTCCGTCGCACGGCGGATTCACGCTTAACTTCTATCTTCCAGTTAGATAGGACGCATCCGCCGGAAAAAAGTTGCATGCGGCTGCTCCGCAAAAGCGAGGAAGGGTAACGGTTCAGATCTCGCGCGCTAGCCCAATACCTCCCGGACTTTGCGCGAAAGGCTCTGCAATGTGAAGGGCTTCTGCAGGAATGCCGCGCCACTTTCGATTGTGCCTTCGCTGACGATCGCATCCTCGGTATACCCGGAGAGATAAAGGACCTTGGTTTCCGGTCTCGTTTGCGATAACTGTTTGACCAGTTCGCGCCCACCCATGCCGGGCATGACTACGTCGGTGATGACAAGATCGATCCTGCCCTCCAACTTTTCTGCGGCCGCCAGTCCGGCTTCACCATTCTCGGCTTCTACCACCTGATAACCTTTAGCGGCCAGGGTTTCGCGCACGAGCTGGCGCACCGACTCTTCGTCTTCCACGAGTAGAACAGTCTCTGTGCCTCCGACGGCGGTATGCGCGATCGGGGCCGCGTTCGTTTCGGCAGCCGCCTCGACCTGCGGCAAGTAAATGTGAAACGTGGTGCCACGTCCCTCTTCGCTCTGCACCATTACATACCCTCCGGTCTGCTTCACAATTCCATAAACGGTCGATAGCCCCAACCCTGTACCTTTCCCCTTTTCCTTGGTCGTGAAAAATGGCTCGAAGATTCGAGATTGGGTCTCCTTGTCCATCCCCATGCCCGTATCACTCACGGAGAGCAGCACGTAATTGCCAGGACGGATGAAAGTCTGTCCTCCGCGATGGGTCTCATCGACGGCGACTTTCTGGGTCCTGATTGTGAGGCTGCCGCCGCTCGGCATCGCGTCTTTGGCGTTGACCACCAGGTTCATGAGGACTTGTTCCAGTTGTCCTGCATCGGCCCGCGTATGGCCGGCGTCGGGAGCAAGTCGGGCGGCCAGATCTATGTTTTCGCCGATCAAGGGCCGGAGGAGACGTTCCATGTCCTCCACAATCGTATTGACGTCGACGACTTTCAGTTCGAGCAATTGCTTGCGGCTGAATGCCAACAATTGCCGCGTCAGCGTGGTGGCCCGGTCAGCGGCCTGTTGAATTGCGCGCCCCTTTTCGTGGAGAGGATGTGTGAGGTCGAGCTTTGCAAGGATTACCTCTGCATATCCGCTGATGACCATGAGCAGATTATTAAAATCGTGAGCCACTCCGCCCGCCAGCCGTCCGACGGCTTCCATCTTCTGCGCCTGCCGGAACTGATCCTCGAGTACGCGGCGGTCGGTCACGTCCTCGGCGATGGCTTCCAGCACATCGGCCGGTTCGTCCGCGCTACTGACCGCTCGCCCGCTGATGCGCACCGTGATCGCGCCTCCATCCTTCCGTTTCCACTTCACTTCCATTCCGTCTAGGCGGCCAGTGCTGCGAAATTCTTCGATTAATCGTTTGTGCTCCTCGGCATGGGCGAACACATCTTTCTCCGGATCGAGCAACAGCACGTCCTCGGCCGAGCCGTATCCCAACATCGAGATCAGCGCGGGATTCACATCCAGGAATCTTCCTTCCAGACTCGACCGATAGATTCCGTAGACCGAGCTCTGCACCAGCGACCGGTAGCGCGCTTCTGAGCGGCGCAACGCCTGCTCATTTCTCTTGATCTCGATGGCGCTCGCGAGCTGCCGCGCCACGAAAATCAGAATCTCTTTGTCACGCTCTCCGTACCGGATATTTTTCGAATAGGTTTGGACAGCGAGCGCTCCGAAGGTATGATTGCCCACCTTCAGAGGAACTCCCATCCAGTCGAGAGATTGCGATCCATTCCGCGAGACTTCTCCCCGGTCCTCCATGGCTCGCAAGACTTCTGGTGTCGCCAACAGGGGCTCCCCGGTGCGCAGAATGTAGTCGGTTAGACCCGGACCCAACTTCTTGGGAGAAGGAGCGGCGTCGTGCTCATCCACGAAGTAGGGAAAACTCAGTAACTCGGTGGAAGGATCGTAGAGTGCAATGTAGAAGTTCCGGGCATACATCAGTTCGTCCACAATGCCGTGCACGGCGGCAAAGAACTGTTGCAGATCGTGAGCGCTGCTGCTTTTCTCGGCCACCCGATACAGTGCCGAACTCAAAGCCTCGACCCGTCTGCGATCGGATATGTCGTGATAACCGGCGTAAAAGCCCGCCATCTTGCCGTCCAACAACAATGGAGCGCATGAAACGGAAACATCCAGCAGGCTTCCGTTCTTCTTTCGCCTTTGTGTTTCTAGGGTGATGCGTTCGCCTCTCGCCAGGGCTTCACTCACCCAGCGAGCTTCCGCCAACCGCTCTGGCGGTACTACCAAGTTTTCCAATGGCTGTCCCGCTATGTCGGAGGCTCGGTAGCCGAACATGCGCAGGAAGCTTTCATTCGCCCACAAGACTCGGTGTTCGGGGTCGGCGATACTCAGCCCATCCGGAGACGCCTGGAATATCTGTTCCAGCAATTGCAGGCGATCCTCTCCTCGCTGGCCCCTCCAGGAAGTCTCAAAGCATGAAGGATCGGGGTCTTCAGGAATGGGGCAGGAAGTCTCAGAACACCCGGGCTGCGCTGTCGAATCGCCGTTTGTCGATCGGACAAACGTCGGCGGAGCTCCGCTCTCCAGCGCTCGCTTGAGTCGCCGGGCGCGCGCGAGATCTTCCCGGCCTGATTGGGTGACACGATCACCCATTCGCGGATGCCCCCTCTAAATTCGCGGTCTTGGGCATGGTAGAACGCCTAGTACCCGCTCGAAAGTTACGGCGGTAATTCCAAATTGGCAGCTTCCAAAATCGGCACGCGACCAAAACCCTTAATCTTGCCTTGATGGCCCTCCACCGGCGGAATAACAGATTCCCGGCGAGAGTGACGCTTACCAGTTAAAGTCGTGCGGAGGAGCTCGTTAGAGGGAGTAGTTGGGATTCCGGCCTCGGTGCCGCCTGACCGCCTCGAAGGAATTAGGACGAGGGGGATGATGTACGACACCGCGGCACCCGCGACCTTCGGCTAAGTCCGCTAATTGCAACTTGCCCTTGCGGTAATTGCGCACCTGCCTTAGACTTTAGACACAGGTCGAATGTGGCCTAAGTTGTTGAAAAGTCGGGGCGTAGCGCAGCCTGGTAGCGCACCTGCCTTGGGCGCAGGGGGTCGTAGGTTCAAATCCTATCGCCCCGACCATCTAACCCTTTGGATTGCGCGGTGTTTAGAAGCCGAGAATCCTCTTGCGTTGCTGGGCCTACTTCTTGACTGTGCCCAGTTTTGTGCCCACCTAACCTATCGACCGCAGTGAAAACGGCATCTTCGGACGGGTGAACGTAGCGCGCAGAAATCGCAATCGAACTGTGTCCTGCAATACGTGCCAACGTCCAAGCGTCGCACCCGCTCTCCCCAAGCCGCGTCAGAAACGTGTGCCGCAGGCTATACAGCACGAATGGACGAACCTTAGAGAGTTTGAGGGCCTTTCGATGCTGCCTTTTGAGACTGCATGGCTCGACATGGCCGCTCTTGGCGGACGCAGGCCATACCCAGCCCTCTTCCAGATGCCCGGAGCTTTCCCATGATGATTACGGCTTCATAAAAACTATCGTCCCTGTAAGGTTGGCTCAATATGGAAACGACAGGCTAATTTCGCGTTCTCAGGCAAAGAGAGTGCTTAACAGAGTAGAGCTATTCAAGACGGTAATCTTCAATTTTGAGGGAGTGCCGACAATCGGGCAGGCATTCGCTGATGAGATTTTCCGAGTATTCACCAACACCCATCCACAAATTGAGGTTGTGGTTATCCACGCCAACTCGGAGGTAAAACGAATGATTGCGGCAGCGAAGGCCGTACCGTTTGTGGAAGAAGAGTTCCAGCTGTCAGGGATGGATGCCTAGGAAGGCTTCTCTGTAGCCTCTCGCACGATCCGAACAGCGTTTTGACTCTCGTCCATTCGTTCGCATTTGTGCTTATCAAATTCGGACTGCAAGAATGCCGCTGCGTCCGCAGCAGTCATGGTGACATCTGGGGGGATTTTAAATTGATGGTTGCAATATGTGCATACGGCCAAGAATGGTGCAGGGCCGATGTACTTTACTACTTGCATTTCACGTTTCGCCATGCCGACAGTCTCCCACAGGCCGCTCCGGATTGCTAGCCTGTGGAAATTTCAAACTGCACCACTACCGTATTTGGCGTGACATAGAGCCCGCAGGGTGCGTCAACGTATCCTTGGCAGACGGCTTTTTCGAATCGGCCAACATCGATGGAGTATGCTTTGTTAAGGCTTTGCCTGTTCCGAGCTGCCACAGAAGCGTAAAACAACCCGCATATCGTTTTGAGTGCCCATAGCTCCAATGCCTCGCCACTGATCAGAAACCATTTTTCCCTCCGTGCGAGGGATCTGACATTCAGTTCGTCAGACGAAGCTCGTATCGCCTTGAACGCATTTGAAGCGAGTTGGTCCAAAGGTGATAAAGCCGAATTGTGTCGATCACAGAGAATGTGGGATGAAAGGCTATTAAGGCCGTACTTGACCTCCGCTCCGGGCTTCTCCCAGGGCAAACCGGTCCACCGAAGTGGCGCTCCTAACTCCTGAAGTACAGAACGAGATATGTAATGCTCTTTGTTTGTCTTCGTTGAACAGTTTAGAGTGTTCTTAAGATAGCAGTTTTCGTTGCTATGCCCGGTAAGCGGGCCGGTTGGGACCAGACTTGGGAGCTTTATTCTGGGAACCCCGTCCCATCCCAGGCAACAGTCCTTGAGAAGCATGTTGTTTCCACATGGGCAGGGTCCGTCGGGCTTCCACGGCAGGATGACATTCATTTCGTCGCGGAGCTCTCCGCTTCGATTATAGACGGAGATTTTTCCGCTGGCTTGGAAACTAACTGGATCCACAATTGGACCCACAGTGAGCGGGTTGGCGAAACTTGGTCAGTTTGCAGTAGGACTCGAATCCGCGCCACAACGTAAACGCAACAACATAGCGTTGCAGCAGACGGCATGATTTACCCACGGTTGTCAATCGTGGACGCCAGCGGGTAGTGTCCTAATTTGGATTTTTAGGACTGTCTTTGTAAGCGCCCTCGCCGTAGTTGTACTTGGCTATTCGGCCAGCATCAATAGCACCCCCACTCGGGACGAAGGCCCCGACTACGGTAATCGGCTGCTTAGGTGGGTCGAAAACGGCGACTTGACCAGTAGCATCGCGAAACATAGATATGAATTCAGTTCTATAGAGATATCCGAACTGGTCACGGTATCCAATGCATCCGACCAGCCACGCTTGCAGCCGACTATCCTCATGCTTTTTGCTAATTTTCGCGACGGCGGGCATAGACGTGAATACTCTATCGCGCCCCGGAAAGAGTATCTGGCCGATGTCGGGTTTGCCGATGACCTCATCGGTACGCGCATAGCCCTGCCATTCGTAGACTGTTCTCATGTCATCAGCCACCACCAGATTGGCGAAAGCCCAGACATTGCTAGCGGGTGTGTTGCTGTAATTCTTGGCTCGAATGACGTATGTAACGCGTGCATTGCCAGATTCATCGATAAGCAACGGCGTAGTTTTAATGGCATTGTTGCCTTCATCAAGACCTACGAAAGGACGAATCGACAGCCGTGTTTGGGTTTGCATTTGTCTGAGTTGCCCATTCGCGGCTTCAGCGAGAATCTTGGCTTGGTCAAGTTGGCCCTCCATGTGAGTACTCTGAACGGACATTTCGGTAATCTGTTCCTGCATAGCTCGAACTTGGAGAATTGCCGCCTCTGCATTCCTTTTGGCAGCACTCGCCAATTCTTCAAATTTGGTCTTGTGTTCTTCCAGCGTGTCGGCTTGGCGTTTAATTTGCCGGAGAGTTTTTATCGCAGCAAGGGTGCCGACAATCCCAACGGCTGTCAGGATGACAGTACAAATCACGATTATCCAATCTTCGTCTTGCTTCACGGTTATCTTGGGGAGGGATGTAATGTTCACTGGCTGACTATGATTCTTGTCTGTATCCCCGGCGGATCTCTGATCGGAGGCGTTGGGGGGCGCGCCTTGGCTAGGCGCAGACGCAAGAGCTTTGTTCTGTGCGGCGTGGGGATTATGTTGGCTCTGGGGCCTGAGCTGGTTATCGTTTGTCTGAAGCTGGACAAGAGCGACTGCGACGCAGACAAGAATGACGGCTCTATTCATAGCGCCACAATTGTACTTCGACGCGCGGGCATTGCTCCCAAACTTCCGGCAACGACTTGCCCTTAGCCCAATCAATCAGTTCACAGAACGTACACTGCTGCGAGGGAGGTGGTGATGGGGGTGCAGGTTGTCGAGAAGAGCCAAAAAGCTCGGTAGATTCCGTAACACTGTACGCCTTACTTACATCTTGTGGCGTGTGGGTTGCTGGCTTCAACGGTACTGAGGTAATTCGCGAGGCTCCGAATTTTTTCTCACATGTCCCAGAGCTTCGGAGACGGGGTACTGGCCCTTGCCGGAAGGTGCCAACCCTCCCATCGGAATTGTTCGCCGATTAGTGGGAGCATCACCCGCCAATTCGACCACCCGCCATCCGAAAAATGATTCTCTAGTTTCTAGTAACCAGCCAAGCGACCATGCGATACCGTCCATGACCTCAGTAACCATGCGATGCGGCTTCTACGATGGTCTAATCGAGGCAACGTTACTCGCCAGAGGAAAGCTCGACGAAAGCGGGAGGACACCGTGCATTGCGCGCGCTGTGGAATTGACGCTCCGACAAAGGTGGTCAGCTTTCATCAGAACATCGGGATGTTCGTGACGCGCCAAGAGCGAGAAGTTAAGGGCGAGTTGTGCCGAAGGTGTGCACGCGGCTCGCATAACCTTTGTCTGCCGAGACTTCCGACAGGCGGAAATTACGGGCGGTCGTTTCGACCATAGCGGGCAGGAGCGGGCTATCGGTAGAGTTTTTCTCGCCAATTTCTACGGCGGTCACAACGTTTGTTTTGACTCCGCACATTAGATGAACCCTGAGCTATTCTACTTCCGCCACCACCGGCTCCGCTTTAGAGGTTATCAGCCATGTAGTTGAGTTGCCCGCTGGTATACCCCAGCACGAAGACACAGACCCGAGTCATCTGCTGAAACGTCGTCGCCACGTCGGGTTCTGTATACGCCATATCGATTTTCGAGGTGCCATCCGACTGTTTGACGACTGTAGTCTTCTTACTGTCCATGCCCCGAAAATAGTCAGTTGAGATAACTATCTTCTGCAAGCTTCCGTCGGGAGCGGTTTCTAGCAGCACATCAGAAGCGATCCCGTAGCTCGCCTGTCCACTGCATCGATTTATAATTCTCGGAGCACCCGTCTTCAATGCTTCTTCGCATCGGACCTTTGCGGCAGATTCAAGTTGGCTCTTTTCACGAGCAAAGCTGCCGGGGTCTGCTACAACCACCGTCAGGTTCTTCTGTATGGTAGCGGTAGCATCGGCAGACTCAGCGACCTTGCAGATGTCCGCCGGGACCTTGGGAGTGCAGGAAAACTGCCCGTTCGCAAGTGTTGCGGCAAACGTCAGCGTGAGAGTAATTAGAATCGCCTTCATGCATCCTCCAGACTCAGTGACGGTCACTCGATGACTGGGGCGGCAACGCCTCCACAGCCACGTTCCCGTACCCATGCTGTTCCGCACACAATGAGGTGCAGAAAAACACTTTGTGATTTGTCGGCGGCTTCCACGCCCAGACACCTTCAGGCTCAATGCAAATCTTCTTGCAACCTGTACACTTGAGCGTTTTGTTAGTCATGTCCATTCGGGGCCATCGTATCAGACCTGTTTGTGTTGCCCAAGATCCGTAGGATGGTCTAGCCCTGGCCTACTACCTGACGCTATCAGCGTTTACACTCAAGTTCCCTGCCCGAGGGAAGATGAGTGCAATGGGGATATTTCAACAGGTAGAGCCAATGTTCGAAAATCTGGCCTCGCACCTTAGAATCAGGAAGTGAAGTTCTCAATTCCAATAACGTGCGACGATTGCGGCAAGTTTCTCGTTGATGTGAACGGTGCGCAATTTCCAAAAGAAGCGCAGTGTCCCAATTGCAGCAAGACCATCTGGCTAATAGAACCCCTTGGCAACATCGCGGGAATGGCGATCATGTATCGTGCTGCGACAGAGCTCGCAAGTGCTGATTCAACCATGACGATCGTGTTAGCTGCGATGGCAGTTGAGAGTCAACTGGCGTACCTGTTTATGAAGTGGAACCGTGTTGATCTCACAGGGCAGAGAAACCCGACCGACGCGGATGAAGAGGAATGGGAGGAAAGCTGGCGGGATATACGTTCGGTCGCTGCGCGATTCGATAGGGTTTCAAGCCGGCTCACAGGAAAGTCCTTCGATTCATTTCTGTCGGCGAATGGCGACCTTCTGAAGAGCGTGCGAACACAATATCAGTCTTCCGGTGAAGCTTCTGCGAAGGACTTTTTCGTGAAAGGGCTTTTCCACAAACGAAATCGGATCGTGCACTTTGGAAAAATCGACTTTCAGCAATCGGAGGCGGAATTGTGTTTCGCGCTCGCGACCGCGCTCTGGCACATTCTTGTCGCGATGGATGCCGACTGCTATCGTGGGCTGCAATCGAAATTGTCGTGCTTCAACGACTGGTTTTGAGTGAAATGCGGATTTTTCGCCAGTCACCGATACTGGCCGTTTACGACGTCTCGCCATTGAGCCTCGACAGGTTGAAGGGTCAGACCTGACGAGTATGCCGTGGCATTCGCTTCCAAATATAAAATGAAACCTTTCTTCAACGGAACCGCGCCGTTCACTCATACGTATCTCACTTAGTTCTGAGGAGCGGACGACTATGCAGAAGTGTCTCAAGCTGAGCCTGCTATTGTTCTTGCTTTCCCTTCCGGTACTTGCCCAACAGGAGAACGTCACTGTAGAAGCGACAATCCGGCATCAAGATACGAATTTTTGGGACGCTTATAACCGCTGCGCCGTCGCCCAAATGTCGCAGTTCTTCTGGCCGGACTTTGAGTTTTATCACGACAGGGGTGGATTGACAGTGGGACTCGGTCCGTTCGTTGAGCAACTAAAGACCGGGCTGTGTGGTAAGCCGAGCTTCCGGCTGCGGCGCGAAGCCATTGCCGATACAGTGAAAGTCTATCCACTTCAAAAGAACGGCGTGACCTATGGGGCTGTTATTTCCGGCGAGCACTATTTCTTCATCAACGATAACGGCAAGCCCGAATATCGAGACGGTGTGGCAAAGTTCTTCCATGTCTGGCTGTTGAAAGACGGCGCGTGGAAGATGGCGCGCGTGGTCAGCTACGACCATCGCAGCGCCCCCTATGACAACACGCGGAAGGAGATCACGATTCAACCTGAAGTTCTCGAGCAATACGTGGGCAAGTACAAGGCGCCGAAAACTGGCGCATTGACCGTCACTCGCGACAACAACCTGCTGACGCTGACGACGATCGGGGACGATGAGAAATTCTTGCTGCATCCCGAGTCGGAGAATGTCTTCTTCACGACCGACCGCGATCTGACATTTGAGTTTGTAAAGACCGGAACAAAAGTCTCCAAGATCGTCGTCCGCGAACACGGTGCGGTGGTCGAGGAAGCAGCACCGGAGTAGCGGCGCTGCTTCCACTTGCGCCAACTAAAGTGAAGCCCAAAGTTCCAGTGTATCCTTGATAACTGTCGCAATCAGGCGATTACACAAGCTTGCGCCGTCTCTTCGCCATTTCGAGGGAATTTTGAGTGTTATGGGGATGTTACGCCAACTGACTCGGAGGCGTTATGATGGGTCCGGCTGCCTTGAGAGTCCATCTCAGACATTCGGAGGGACCAAAGCCACTAGAAAATAGACTGCCACAAGCTTGGTTTCTTAACAAAAATTGTGATCTGTCCGGGGACCGGCTTGAGCTTGCTGCTGATTTTCGTTGTGCAATGCATCTCGCCCGCCGCATCTGGTGCGCTAATAATTCCCTTCGATGAGATCTCTTCGATGGTGGCGCTAACTTCACTGCTTCCGCACTGTTCTTTTCGTTTCCCTGCGGCGTCTATATTGATTCGCGCTTTATCACCCTGACACGTGTAAGGGACGATTAGGATACCTCGGTCATCTGTGTCGCCTTCCTCAGGCGGAAGATAATTGCGCTTTGAATCTGAACAAAAGAAGTCCACCTGTATCTTGCGCTGAGGTTTTCCACTCACGGCATCCAGTACGAGCACGTTGAAGCTCTGTGCCTTAAGATCGCCAGCGATCGCCTTTGCAGAGCACGTGTTTACCACTATGAGTAACCCGAGAAGCTCCATGATTACCCTAACTCGGCCAAATCTGCCTTGCCTCATAAGCACATCGTAGCAGCGCCCTAAGAAATCATCTCGTAAGTCTGTGGCACTTCCGAAAGTGTCACGATGGTTACCGGAGACCGTGTGACGGTTGACGTTAACAGGCGATTACACTCAAGTGCCCGGTCCCCGGAAGATGAGTGTAGACCGGAGTCCCAAACACTTTTCCGGGGCAGCGGCTCGTTGCGGGGGATTTTGACCACCCCCCCCCCGGCTTAGAAATCGGCGCGCTAGTGTGCTGTGGGCGGGTGCGGGTCCTCCGCGTGAAAACCCTATTAGCGGACATGCCTACCCCTTTTCGAGCACCCCCCTCTTGGATTCGACGCGCGGGGGAGTCTGAATCTTCGCTGCTCTTGCTATTGACGAATGCTCGGCTCAGGAGGCCCACTTTGCCGGATGGGAGACAGGGCTAGGCTTCTCCTTTGTCGGGCGTCGCTATCTCGGGATTCGAGGCGAAAATACGTGAGGCCAGTCGAGGCCCGTAACTACCGCTGCGGCTCGAAAATTTCCATCAAGAACTGCCGGACGACCGACGCCCGGATACGAGGGCATGCTTCGCTGTCGCGATGAAGTGCTCATTGTTCCATCTACCTGCAACGCCCGTCCCCGGCGTCGCTTCTTCCCGTGCTCGCAGTCCTGTCAGAGGGTCGGTTCCAGTCGTCACGAGGGCGCGATTCGTCACGCCGACCGCGTGAGACCACAGCCGTTCGCCTATCGCTTTCCCCTCGTAATCGAGAATGCCCATCCAACCCTCCACGGCCATTATCGCGGATCGTCGGTCCAGTCATTGTCGTAGTCGGCAGCCACGACCCTCTCCATCCCCAGAGTGGACCTTCGCGGGGCGCGCCGTGCCAGTTGTTTGCCGAATGCCCGGCATGTCAGCGAAACGGGCGTAAAAGGAATGCAATATCCGCTCAGAAGGGCGAAAAACCTGCCCAATTCCGGCCCATCAACGTGGCGCGGACTAGCGTAAACATTGGGTTTTCAGCGTGCGATCCAACGTGACATCTGTGTTTATCGTATCGCACTCGCACGGCCCTGAGAAACGTGGCATCGCTCCGGCGGAATACACATGCGAGACGTGAAGGCGGAGGACCCGCGAAGGTTTTGCCAATAGGACGTGCCCACCGCTTTCGGGGCATACTTCGATCTTTTTCAGAACGGGCGAGCGTCGGGCCAAAGTGTCTCGCGTGGCACGATGCGACTGTGCCCAGATTTGTGCCTAGGCACAACCCGGATGGAGTTGTATGGGCGAGCACGGCAACAGCGGAAGCCCTGAGTTTTGCTAGTGAATGCTACTCAGAACTCCCGCTGCCAATTCTGTGCAAGTTATTGATTCTTCGTGCGGCCAATCCTTGGGCGCAGGGGGTCGTAGGTTCAAATCCTATCGCCCCGACCAGTATTTTAGTTCCTTTCAATCACTCTTCGGATCCGCTCAAAAGCCCAGTCAATCTCTTCGCGCGTAATCGTCAGTGGTGGAGCGATGCGTAGGACCTTATCGTGAGTCTCCTTGCACAAGATGCCTTCTTCTTTCAGCGACTCGCAGTAGGGGCGCGCCGGGCTATTCAGCTCGATTCCGATCCAGAGTCCTTTGCCCCGTACTTCCTTTAAGTCTGGGCTGTGAAGCGTCTGCAAGCGGCTCAGGAAGTATGCTCCGAGCTCAGCTGAGCGCTCGACTAATTTTTCTTCGGCCAGGACGCGCAAAGCCGTTCGCGCCACAGCGCATGCCAGCGGGTTGCCGCCGAATGTGCTGCCGTGATCGCCGGGATGGAAGACGCCTAGCACTTCCTTCGACGCCAGCACGGCAGATACCGGATAGAACCCACCCGAAAGTGCTTTCCCGACAATCAACACGTCCGGGCGAATGTCTTCATGCATATATGCAAATAGCTTTCCGGTTCGGCCCAACCCGGATTGGATTTCGTCGCACATCAGCAAGACATTGCCCCGGCAGCAGAGGGCAGCGGCCTCTTTCAGAAATCCCGTCCGAGGCATAATGATTCCGGCTTCGCCCTGAATCGGCTCGACGAGGAAAGCGCAGGTATTGGCCGTAATCGCGGCGCGCAGAACCTCGCTGTCGCCGTAGGGAATGATCTTGAATCCGGGAGTGAACGGGCCGAAGCCATCCCGATACTGCTCGTCGCTCGAGAAGCTGATAATAGTGACGGTCCGGCCATGAAAGTTGTTGGCGCAAACGATTATTTCGCCCTTGCCCTCAGGAATGCCTTTGACCTTATATCCCCACTTGCGCGCAGCTTTCACCGCGGTTTCGACGGCCTCAGCGCCAGAGTTCATGGGCAATGCCATGTCGAAGCCCGTGAGCGCGTGCAGCTCCTCGCAGAGCAGAGGCAACTGATCGTTTCGGAAAGCGCGTGAGGTAAGTGTCACCTTGAAGGCCTGCTGAATCAGCGTGTGCAGGATCCGGGGATGGCAGTGTCCCTGGTTAACCGCAGAGTAGGCGGCGAGGCAATCGAGATAGCGTTTGCCATCGACGTCGTAAACCCAGACGCCTTCCGCGCGCTCGATGACCACGTCGAGCGGTTTGTAATTGTGGGCTCCAAACTGATCTTCGAGGGCAATCAGATCCTGCGAGTGCGTGAGTTCGGTGACGGGCATATTCTCTCCTGAGATTCTCTCAATTCATGACTGATCTGCTTCCAAAAGCATCGTCAGCAGTGCCATGCGAACGTACAGGCCATTGGCCGCCTGCTTGAAATAAAGAGCGCGCGGGTCGTCATCCACAGTCTTCTCGAGCTCCACGGTACGGGGCAGCGGGTGCAAAATCAGGGCATCCCTCTTCATCTTCTCCAGCACGCCGGAATTGATGGCATAGCGTTGCAGCTCATGGCGATCTCGCACGCGCTCGGGTCGGATGCGCGTCTGGTAGACGACATCAACTTCACGGATAACGCGATCGATCTCCGACTCAAGCTCGTAGCGGACGCCATGTTCGTTGAGATAGTCGAGAATGTCCGGCTTCATCTGCATTTGTGAAGGACTGACAAAGAAAATCTTCACCCTCTCGAACTTTGCCAGCAGATACGCCAGGGAACGAGCCGTGCGACCTTTATCGAGTTCCCCGATGATGGCCACGCTAAGTCCGACCAGCGGACGCTCACGATAGATCGTGTATAAATCGAGCAGAGCCTGCGTCGGATGCTGGCCCCCTTCGCCATCGCCGGCGTTGATAACGGGAACGGGTGAGACTTGAGCTGCCCGCTTCGCGCCTCCCGCCTCGGGATGGCGCACAACGATCACATCGGCATAGCTGCCGATGATGCGAATGGAATCCTCAACCTGTTCGGCTTCGACTTCCGATGAGAATGCGCCCGCCTGTTCCGTGGAAAGAATTTTCCCGCCAAGTCTTTGCATGGCGGCTTCGAAGCAGAATCGTGTGCGTGTCGAAGGCCGGTAGAACAGCGTGGCGAGGATCTTATTCTGATAGTCCAGCGTGCCCCCTCGAGCCACGACCCGCTCCATGCCGCGCGTGCGGTGAAACAATTCCATCAGCAAGGGCACGGTGAATTGCTGCGACTCGATGACATGTCCCAGTCTCATTGCGTCCGGCTTTGATCCTGCTTCCGGCTCGGCTCCCCGCTTCGGAGGAATAAGAGTCGTATTTGCCATGGTCAGCGGCCTCCCACGGGTATTTTGAGATTGACTTGCAACTTGCTCGTCTGTAATTCGGCGTCACGGACAATATGCGTGCCCGCCCGGCCGGCCATCGCTTCGCGGAGACGGCCATAAGAGGTGATGACGACTTCTCTGCCGCCGGCCTTCAAGAACTGCAATGCTGATTCGATTTTCGGTCCCATGTTGCCCGGTGGAAACTGCCCGGCGCGATAGTGCTCTACGAGTTCTCCGGCGGTGACTGAAGTCAATGGCTGCTGGCTGGGCTTCTTGTAATCGAGATACACGTAATCGGTGTCGGTCGAGATGGCAAAGATGTCGACGCTGAGCTGTGAAGCAAGCAACGCGGAGGCTCGGTCTTTGTCGATGACGGCATCGACTCCGTGAAGTTCTCCTTCCTCTCGCACAACCGGAATCCCACCGCCGCCGCATGCCACAACCAGTACGCCCTCGGCCATCAGTGAACGAATCACGTCGAGCTCGACGATCTCAATTGGCTCTGGCGACGGCACCACGCGGCGATACCCGCGCGCAGCATCCTCTACGATCTCCCATCCGAGTTGGCGTTTTCGCTCCTCCGCCTGAGCGTGAGAATAAAAGGGACCAATCGGTTTGCTGGGATGCTGCATGGCAGGATCGTTAGCGGAGACGATGCTTTGCGTTACCAGGCTAACGACCGGCACGTGCAGGCCGGCCGTGGCTAGTTCGTCCTGCAGAGACTGCGCGAGCAGGTATCCGATCTCACCCTGGCTGGCCGCGCCGCAAACATCGAGCGTCTGGCCGGGCACCTGATCCGCTGCCCGTTCCGACCGCAGCAATTGCGCGCCCACCTGCGGGCCATTGCCATGAGTGATGACCAGTTGATAGCCGTCCCGAATCAAGCCGATGATCGCCGCCGCCGTCTGTCTTGCATTCGCAAGTTCTTCGACAACCGTGCCCTTCTCCCCCGCCCGGATCAGCGAGTTGCCACCGATCGCGATCAGTATGGTCTTCAAGACAGGCTCGCTCCTCATATGCTCGTCATTTCCTCGAATGGCACCGTCGCCGGCACCTCGCGATACTGCATGAGTTCTAAGAGGATCGCCTTCTGCGCGTGTAAACGGTTTTCTGCCTGCTGGTACACGACGGAATGTGGAGAATCAATGACGTCGTCGGTCACTTCGTCTCCGCGATGCGCCGGCAGGCAGTGCATGAACACCGCATCAAACTTCGCGTGGCGGAAGAGTTCCGAATTCACCTGATACGGGAGAAAAATCCTCTTCCGTTTATCCGCTTCCTCTTCTTGACCCATGCTCGCCCACACGTCCGTGTAAACCACGTCGGCATCGGCGACGGCCTCCACTGGATCATTCGTGAGCGAGCACGTACAGCCGGTGATGCTGCTGCGCTGCCGCGCCCATTCAACGGCTTCGGGCTTGGGCTCATATCCCGCCGGCGTGGCTACCCACACATGGCCGCCCAGTTGCGCCCCGGCAAACATAAGGGAATGGCATACGTTATTGCCGTCGCCGATGAATGCCACCTTCATGCCCGCAACCTCACCCTTTAGTTCTTGCATGGTGAGATAGTCCGCCATGGCTTGGCAGGGATGGCTGTAGTCGGTAAGGCCGTTAATAATGGGAATGTCTGCGTACTCAGCCATACGCTCGACGATCTCGTGGGCGTAGGTGCGAATCATGATTGCTTGCACCATACGCTCGAGATTCTTGGCTACGTCGTAGAGCGACTCGCGCTTGCCGAGACTTATCTCGGCGTTGGAGAGGTAAAGGGAAAAACCACCCAGTTGTTGAATGCCAACGTCAAAAGAAACACGGGTGCGCAGCGACGGCTTCTCAAAAATCATGGCCAAGGTCTTTCCCTTTAGCACTCCGCTGTGAGCTGACGGATGAGCTTTCATCTCTCGCGCGAGGTCGAGAAGGTAGCGGATTTCTTCGGGTGAAAAGTCCCGGATGGAGAGAAAATTATGGCGGCCCATAGTGCCCCACTTCTCCGGGCGTGTTTGGACTTACGCCCGGGGCTGAAAAATCTGCTGTGGTCGATGGGATTAACTTGTTTGCGAGTGGGGGAAGAAACTGTGAGTTAGTGGATTCGGATGGGGAAATGTCGCCGAATGCACTTTCAGAGATGGATGGGTCCTGGTGCTGCCGCTCGCTGTAGCTCATTGAGAACACGGCGACATCCCTGTTGGGATCATCTCTTTTCATGAGGAGGTAGGGCAGTGAAAGGCGTCACTCGGCAGGGTGATGGACGTCACGCGACTCTATTATTCCCAGTATGTTGAAGGCGAAAGGGATACGGAGCGCACGCGACGCAGATTGCCGGGCAGGAATGTCAGATCAACAACTTCGCCGGTTCATGGATGGCTTCGGCCAGGTCGCTGAGAAACGTCGCGGCCCGGGCCCCATCGACGACACGATGATCGCAAGACGTGGTGAGCGTCATCACCGTCCGCACGACAGGCTGGCCGTTTTCCGCGATGACGCGTTCGGCGATGCTGCCCACGGCTAGAATCGCCGCCTGCGGCGGTGTGATGATCGCGCTGAATTGATTGACGTCATACATGCCGAGATTGCTGATGGTGAAAGTGGCATCGGCAATGTCGGTCGGGCGCAACTTGCCGGCTCGCGCACGCTCAGCGACGTCTCGGCGCTGCGTCGCGATCTCATGCAGGTTCGCCATGTCCGCGTTGGGGATCACCGCCGCTACAACTCCGTCACTCACCGCGATAGCGACTCCCATATTCACATGATCATGCAGCCGAATTCCATCGGCGCTCCAACTGGCGTTCAGACGAGGATGTTTAAGGAGCACTCGCGCCACCAGCGCCACCAGCACATCGGTATGGGTAACCCGGATGTGATGCGCGTGTTCGGTCCCGGAGACGAAGCGCTCGCGATATGCAATGAGTGCCGTGGCGTCGACGTCGCGACTGACGAAAAAGTGAGGGACGGTTGTCCAGCTTTGTGTCGTACGTTCGGCCATGATGCGGCCGAGCGATGTGGGAACCTCAATCCTGACGGACTTCTTCTCTTCAACCTGGGGAGCGGCCGGCGCAACCGCTGCGGCTTGCACGTCGGAGGCAAGAATCTCGCCGCCCGGACCGGAACCATGCACAGCCGCGACGTCCACGCCGAGTTCCTTGGCGAGACGTCGAGCTTTCGGGGAAATCTTCGCCGCCGAGGCCGCAGCTTGGTCAGGGGGAATGGAGACGCGAGCTTGCGCTTGTTCGCCTCTTACGCGCGATGCTGCTCTGGCAGTCGGCCTGGCCGTTTTTGAAGTCGCGTCAGCAGGAGGCTGTTCACCAGGAGCAACGATCCATGCGATTGTCTGACCAACCGGAATTTCTGCACCTTCCGACGCGTTGATCCCTGCCAGGACGCCATCAGCCGGCGCTTCCACTTCGACGACCGCTTTATCGGTTTCAATTTCAAGAAGCGGCTCGCCCTTCGAAACGCGGTCGCCTTCCTTCTTCCGCCAAGCAATCAGCTTGCCGGTCTCCTGCGCCATCTCAAGTGCGGGCATCACAACGCTGAAGGCCATAGTCGCTCTCTCGGGGGAAGGCTCGCTTTCACGCACCACAGGCTTCAGCGCGAAACTCCTACCCGCTCGGTCTTGGCGCTGGTCTCAATCATTTCGAGCACGCGCTCGCTGGGCGGAGCTTCACTCTCTCTAGTGGTGGGCAGCGGTCCGTTTACGGTGAAATAGTGCGCACCCGCAACCAGTAGTTCTTCCGCCGGGAATCGCGTAATGACTTCATGCCCCGTCGGAGTGACCACGATCTCTTCCTCAATGCGCGCTGCGCTCCAGCCGTCAGTGGAAGGCCAGAACGTCTCCAGCGCAAACACCATACCCGGCTTGATCTCGACTGGATGGTCGAAGGAAACCAGTCGGCTGATCACCGGCTTCTCCCAAATCGCAAGGCCAATGCCGTGCCCGTACTGTAGCGCGAAGCAGGCTTCTTCGTTGGGGAAACCGAACTCTTCCGCTTTGGGCCAGACGGCTGCGATTTCCGCGGTGGTGCGGCCGGGACGAACCAGTTCGATGGCGGCGTCGAGGTATTCGCGGCAACGCTTGTAGGCATCCACCATCGCGTGCGATGCGTAGCCCACTGTGAAGCAGCGGTAATAACACGTGCGATACCCCATATACGAATGCAGAATGTCGTAATACACGGGATCGCCCGGCCGTAGCACGCGATCAGAAAAGAGATGCGGATGCGGATTGCAACGCTCGCCCGAAATCGCATTCACTGCTTCCACATATTCCGATCCCAGATCGTAGAGCACCTTGCTGACCAGACCGACCGCTTCATTCTCGCGGAGTCCTGGCTTCATCGCACGATAAAGTTCGTCATAAGCCGCGTCGACCATCATCGCCGAAGTATTGAGCAACGAAATTTCGTCTTGCGTCTTGATGACCCGTGCTTCAGACATAAGCTGCTGTCCGTCGACTACTTTGAGTCCCTCGCGTTGCAGGGCGAACAAGACTGGGAGTTCGATGATGTCGACGCCAACCGGCTCTTTATGAAGCCCGCGCATTTCCAATTCAATGCGAATTTTTTTGGCGACATCTTCGGCGCGGCCCATCTCTGGCGTCATCGCACCCCGCAGCATGGAAATTCCCGGCCGCGACCGTTCTCCTAGCCACGGGCAATTCAGTTGATGGTGCTTCGCGGCTGATCCGAAATCCCACAGAATGGGCTCGTCATTTTGCGGAAGCAGCGTAAATCGGTTCGCCTTGTCCTGCGCCCACGTGCCGATGTGCGTCGCCGTGAGGTAGCGCACATTGTTCATGTCGAAGCAAAGCAGTGATCCCATCGACGACTTGGCCAGCAAATCCTTCGCCTTCTGTAGACGCTCGCGCCGCAGCCGGTCGAAGTCGATTCGGTTCTCCCAATCCACCGCCATGGTTCCGTGAGTTTTGAGTGCCATGATGACGCCTCCAGCTATGAGCTTTCAGTTATGGATGCCGCGGCTGGTCACATCTCGAAGCCGGCAGCCCAAAGCCAAACTTACGCCTTGCTGCACATGGACCGCACCGCTTCCGAAACCGTTTCTTCCGTCGGCACCGTCACATCTTCAAGCGGCGGAGAAAACGGGATCGGCACGTGCATCGCACCCATACGCCTCACCGGCGCATCCAGATCATAAAAGGCGCCTTCCGCGATCACGGCCGCTATCTCAGCGGTCACACCGTACCGCCCATAGCCCTCGTCGAGCACAATCACGCGCGAAGTCTTTCTCGCCGATTCGACAATAGCCTTTTCATCGAGCGGCCACGTAGTGCGCGGGTCAACCACCTGCACGCTGATGTCTTCCTTCTCGAGCATTTGCGCCACGCCGAGAGCGACCTGCACCATGCTGCTTGTCGCCACCAGAGTGATATCGTCGCCCTGGCGTTTTACGTCTGCGACGCCAAATGGAATGGTGTAGTCTTCCGCGGGAACCGGGCCTTTCAATTTGTACATCATCTTGTCTTCGAAGAAGAGCACGGGATTTTCATCGCGGATCGCTGTCTTCAGCAAGCCCTTGGCGTCATACGGCGTCGAAGGCAGCACGACTTTCAACCCCGGCACGTGGCTGAACCACGCATGGAGAGATTGCGAATGCTGTGCCGCCGAACGGCGCGTCGCGCCGAGCGTCGTGCGCATCACCATCGGAACTTTCCAGTGACCACCGGACATGTAATGGACCTTGGCCGCCTGATTAACCATCTGATCCATGGTCAGCGTCAGAAAATCGCCGAACATTATGTCAACAACCGGACGCAAACCAGTCATCGCGGCGCCCACGCCGATCCCGGTAAATCCGGCTTCGGAAATCGGCGTATCGAGCACCCGCTCGGACCCAAATTCTTCCACGAGCCCCGAAAGCACTTTGAAGGGCGTTCCGGCTTCCGCCACGTCTTCGCCGAAAATACATACGCGCGAGTCGCGGCGCATTTCCTCAGCCAGCGCCTCTCGCACGGCTTGCGCAAATGTGAGTTCACGTTCTGGCATAGAAACGTTCAGGCATACACATCCTGTTCGACCTGGTCGACGCCGGGATACGGAGCTGCAACGGCAAATTTCACCGCGGCTTCCATCTCACTGGCCGCGACGTCATTCATTTCGGCTAGCGTGGCTGCATCCGCATAGCCCTGCGCCAGAAGCCAGTTCGCATGCTGCTGAATGGGATCGCGTTCGGTCTTCCAGTACTGCTCTTCCTGCTTGGAACGGTAATACTCGCGGTTGATGTCGCCGACGTGGTGGCCGCTGTAGCGGTAGGTGTCGGCCTGCAGAAACGCAGGTCCTTCGCCGGCGCGCGCTCGCTTCACCAGCCGGGTCGCGACTTCATTCACGGCGCGTACATCCTGCCCATCCACCGAGTCCGCCTCAAGGCCGAAAGCTCGTGCGCGTCCGAGAATCGTGCCCGCGGTTGTCTCGCTGAAGTGCGTATATTCGTTGTAGAGATTGTTTTCGCAGACGTAGATCACCGGCAGTTTCCAAAGCTGCGCCAGGTTCATCACTTCATACAGCGATCCCTGACCAAGCGCGCCTTCGCCGAAGAAACAGACGGCGACTCTTCCGTCGCGGAGGCGCTTTGCCGCAAAAGCCGCGCCGGTCGCGATTCCCACGCTCCCACCCACAATCGCATTCGCACCCAAATTGCCAGTTGCCGGATCGGCAATATGCATCGATCCACCTTTGCCGCGGCAGTAGCCCGCTTCTTTACCGAGCAACTCGGCAAACATCCGATCGGGAGACGCTCCCTTCGCCAGGCAGTGGCCGTGCCCGCGGTGTGTGCTGGTGATGTAGTCGTCGATCCGCAGCGCTTCGCAAATCCCGACAGCAACCGCTTCCTCGCCGCTGTAAAGATGCGCCAAGCCGGGCATCAACGCCCGCGTGTAAAGCTCGTTCACCTGTTCTTCAAAACGGCGAATCCGGACCATTTGGCGATATGCCCGCAGCCATATCTCCTTCTCGGCCGTGAGTCCCTGACTCGCTTCCGGCTTGGGCGTAGCAGCCGTCACTGCTTCTTGCCTCCTGCCGTCACTGGCGTCGTCACGCCTGACATCGCCGCCAGTACGTCGAACATGCACGCGAAATCGTACTTGGTCCAACCCATGCCCCGAGCCGCGGTCAGAAACTCATTGCTGACTGCCGTAGTCGGTAGCGGCACATCAAGTTGGCGCCCCAAATCCATGGCCAGCACCACATCTTTCTGCATCATATTGACATCGAACCACGCTTCTGCCGGCTGTTGCAGGACGAATGGCCCGCGGTACTGAATCATCGGCGAGGCCACTGCGCTGTGCGTGAGCACATCGACGGCAACTTCCCGTGCGATGCCGCTTTTTTCCGCCAGCAACACTCCTTCGGAAAAGGCCAGCATCTGCACTGCAAGACTTAGATTGGTCGCAATTTTCATCGAAAGCGCAAGCCCGTTATCACCCACGTGCGTCACTTTCGGACCGATATCGAGCAGCAACGGCTTGATCTTTTCGAACGTCTCTTTCCGTCCCCCGACCATCACCGACAACTTCCCCTCCTGCAACGTGATCACGCTGCCCGAGACCGGTGAATCCACCATGTCCGCGCCTGACGCGCGCACTTTCGCGGCCAGCGCGCGGCTCACATTCGGGCTCACGGTGCTCATATCGATAAAAATCTTGCCCGCGCTCAGTCCGGCCAGCAGGCCATTCGGGCCGTCGCTGATTGCATGAATCGCCGCGGCATTCGTGACCATGGCAAAGGTGTAATCCGAAGCGTCCGCCACGGCGCGTGGCGAGTCGGCCCACTGCATGCCCTTCTCGACGAGCCACTGCGCCTTGGCCCGCGTGCGGTTGTAACCTGTTACGCTGTGGCCCTTACCGAGCAGCCGGTTCGCCATCTGGCTGCCCATCACACCCAAGCCCACGAACCCTACCTTCGCCATCCGCAATCGCCTCCGGATCTCTCAACCGCTCTCAAATGTGTTTGGTCGACGGACGCTTTCCGGCAGGCGCCTGGCTGTCGTCGCGCACTTGCTCCAAATGGGCCCGCATCGTCTCGCGAGCTTTTTCTGCATCATGCCGCTCCACTGCTTCAAGAATCCGTTTGTGGTGAATCTGTCCGCGCTCCGGACCACCTGTGACCTGAAAAATTCGCAGCCGCTGTTCGCGCAGGAGTCCGACAATTGAATCGAGCAGCGAAAGAATAAGCGGATTTCCCGCGCCCTCTGCGAGGGCAAGATGAAAATCGAGGTCCGCTTCGATATACGCGTCCGGGTCTTGTCCAGCTTGGTCCATCACCGAAACCGCTTCCCGCATCGTCGCCATCTCTGGTTCCTGGATCCTCACCGCAGCCAGCGCGGCAATCTCCGGCTCCAGAATAGCTCGCACTTCGGCGAGATGAGTCGAGCCTTCCGGCTGCCCGATCTTCACCATGAGGTCCAGCGATTGGCGCACTGCCTGAGTGGTTCCATCGGTGATGAAAGTGCCTCGACCTGAGTAGGCCTCCACCAGGCCCTTTTCGCGCAGCGCTTTCACCGCTTCGCGGACCGCAGTGCGACTCACGCCGAAACGCTGCGCCAGCTCGCGCTCGGCAGGCAACTGATCGCCCGGCTTGAGCACACCTTGAACAATCGACTCTTCAATCTGCTGGACAATTTGCTCGTAGAGTCGAGACGTGCGAACGAGTTTATACACTCCACGGCCCCCCGCGCGGTTTGGAGCAAAGCCAGCGGAGCCGCTGGCTATGGTCTGGCTACTATACCGCACATCCACGAGGGTATCGCGTGTTTGTTCCGCAAACTGCATCTTGGTCTATTGGTATGATGGTAGGACCCGACGACAATACCACACTGCGCTCGCCACCGGCAACCATCCAGTACCATTGGTAGGCAAATATCTGCACGTGCCGCCGTGTGGACTCCCAAACCCTCGGGCAGGTATTTGCCCTCTGCATCAGTGGGGTTCATTCGAGAATTGGAATTTCCTTGACACCGTTTCTTTCATGGTGGTATGGCTGTCGGACCAGACACGCACGGAGGGGTCCTTATGCAATGCTGCATGGTCAGTGTCGCCTCGTCTCGCGACCACCGGGATAGCAACACTGCCCGGTTCTTGCTCGCCACCTTCACGTTGCTGCTCTTCTCTCTTCCCGGACTGGCTCAATCCACCACGGGCCGCATTCTGGGCAGCGTGACCGACCAGAGCGGAGCCGCCGTCGCGGGCGCGCGGGTCGTCGTGACTGATGTTCAGCGCGGCACCTCTCGCACTTTGACCACCGACGGATCGGGCGCTTACACCGCCCCAAATCTGCAGCCCGGCACCTACAAGGTCCGGGTTGAGGCCAATGGGTTCAAGACCACTGAGCGGCCCAGCATCCCCCTTGAGGTCGCCAGCGACGTGCGTGTGGATGTCTCGTTGCAACCCGGACAAGTAAACGAGACTGTCGTCGTCGATGAAGAAGTCCCGCTGGTCAATACCACCTCCTCCACTCTGGGCGGCACGCTCAGCAATCAGGAGATCAACGATCTCCCTCTCAGCGGTCGCAATTATGAAAACCTGCTGCAGCTTCGCCCCGGCGTCATGCGTTATCCCGGCGGCGGCTTCTCCACGACGAGCGCCGACGGCCTACGCGCAGAAGACAATGCTTACTTCGTCGACGGTCTGTTCAATAGCGAGCCCTATTCCGGACAAGCCATCATCAACGGCGCAGGCATCGCGGGTGACTCAGCGACCATTCTCCCGATTGACGCCATTCAGGAATTTAACCTGCAGCAGAATCCGCCGGCTGAGTATGGCTGGAAACCAGGAGCTGTCGTCAATGTCGGCCTGAAATCGGGCACCAACACCATCCATGGGACCGCCTTTGGTTTTGGTCGCGATGGCAACTCTTGGGACGCTCGTAACTTTTTCAATGCCTCGCCCAATCCAAAATTGACCCGCACGCTCGAGCAATTTGGTGGCAGCTTCGGTGGTGCAATCGTCAAAGACAAAATGTTCTTCTTCGGCGCCTATGAAGGCCAGCGCTACAACGTGGGCAACTCATTCGGAGGCGTCACAAGTCCCTCCATGGCCTCGATGCCGACCAACGGCACCTGTGTCGTCGCGGCGACCGGCGACTGCGCCGACAGCATTCCCGACGCGATCACCGACCTTCAGGCTGCCGCGGTCCCAATCGACGCCGCCAGTCTCAACATTGCGGGCTGCGCGCTATCCGGCGGATCGGTCACATGCAATGGCACTGGATTTCCCCTCAACAACGCCCAGAACATCAACATCACCAACGGATTTAACAACAACGTTCGCGTCGACAACTTCGTCGGCAAAATTGACGACCGGTTCAACGACCGTCACACCATCAGCGGCATGTACTTCTTTGGAAACAATTCCGGCACGGTCGAGGATTTCCCCGAGCTGCAGCAGAAATGGCTCTCTGACATTCATACGCGCGCTCAAGTTGTAGGCGGCAGCTGGATTTGGACTCCGAACGCCCGCTGGGTGAACGAGGCCCGTGTGGGTTACAACCGGCTCTATCAGCCCACACTGCCCGGTGATCTCAACACGCCGGCCTCGTCCTATGGCTTGAATACGGGTGTCAGCGGCCCGTATACCGGAGGCCTGCCGCGCATCGGCTTTGGCGGATATTTCTTCCCCGGCTTAGGCGGGTTCAAGTGGCCCAAGTTCCAGGGCCCCGACTCCATCACCCAGTTTGTCGATCACCTCTCCTATATCACGGGCAAGCATTCTTTGAAGTTCGGCGGCGAACTCCACTACAACAAAGTAACCAATGCCGCGTACGGAAATGCTCGGGGCAGCATTACGTTCCTCGGCGGCGTCGCCATCGGAACGGGAGCCGGCTCCACTCCTCTCGAGGATTTCCTCGCAGGCCAGCCCTTCAAGTCGTCGGTTGAGGTGGGAAATCCCACTCTGCATCTGCACAATTGGGCCTACTCCGGATTTTTCCAGGACGACTTTCGCGCCACAAAGAATCTGACTTTGAATTTCGGCGTGCGCTACGAATACAGTTCAGTTCCGCAGGAAGCGAACGATTTGCTCGGAAATTTTGATCCGAATCTCGGAATGGTGCAGGTCGGCCATCAGATCAGCAGTCTCTACAATCCGGACCACAAGAACTTCGGCCCACGCTTCGGCTTCGCGTGGGACGTTCTCGGCAACGGCCGCACTGTCCTGCGCGGCGGCGGCGGCCTGATCTACGAGACCGTCAACTGGCAGTCGTTCGTCGCCTTCAACAATGCTTTCGGTCCGGGCAGCGTTCCGACGGGCGCTCCGATCGACGCCTCCGGAGACACCTCCGGTGGCACCATCACCACCGGCAACGTCACTGTCAAGAATTTCCTGAATGCCGTTCCCTGGGACACTGCCGGCACTCCGCTCTACGGCGGCGACACCGTCAATTGTTTCAACAGTCCCTGTCCCATCATGACCGTGGATCGCAATCTCACGACTCCCTACGTCTGGAACTGGACCTTGAATCTGCAGCACGCGATCACGTCAAACCTCTCCATCGAGGCTGCCTACGTCGGCAACCACGGGTCGAATCTGACCGGCATTCGCGACATCAACCAGCCACCGGTGGGCTCAGGCTGGCCCGCCGCCAATATCATTGGCTGCAATTCGCCTTCGGACCTCATCAACGGCCAATACGATACCGGCAACGTCAACAACAATGGCTTCTGCCAGGTCGCCGCAGAAGTGGGCCCGTACAACACGAAGTTCCCCTACCTGGCCAACATTTTTCAGATGGGTAACGTCTACCGGTCGAACTACAACGGCCTGCAAGTCACCTTGAACGCTCGCAACTATCACGGCCTGAGCATGGTTGCTGGCTACACGTACTCGCATGCTTCCGACGATGTAGGAGCAAACTGGGACTTCGGCTATGGTTCGGGGTTGCCCCAGAATGCCTACAATCCCGGCGCCGAATACGCCAATAGCGACTTTGATATCCGGCATCGCTTGACGGTCTCCCTGACCTACGCGATCCCTGGTCGAAGCGGCTACGGGCAAATGCTAACGGGATGGGAGATCAATTCGATTGTGACACTGGAAACTCCGCAGTTTTGGGGGCCAATGGACGAGGGCACAGACGCGGCCGGAATCGGCCCGCTCCCCGTTAGCCCCCCAGCCAACACTCCCATTCGTTGGAGTTTCTACGGCAGGACTTCAGACTTTAAGTCCCAGAAGGGAGCGGGGCTCCCGTACTTCGCAGGCAACAACAGTCCCTCCGATCCTAGCCAGAGCGCTGCTTGCAACACCAAAGCTCTCGCCCTGGACGGCGGCACTCCGGGTGCATCCACCGAGTCTCTCGCGTTTTTCGGCTGCTATGCCAATGGCAACTCAATCATGCTTCCTCCGCCGCTCGGTCAGTTCGGAAATATGGGGCGGAATATGTTTCAGGACACCGGGTTCAAGAACTTCGATTTCTCTCTGGCCAAGAATTTCCATTTCGGGGAAGCCATGCGGCTCCAGCTCCGCGCCGAGTTCTTCAACATCCTCAACCATCCAAACTTCGCCAATCCGTATGGCGGACAAAATGGTTTCGGCCTGAACGATCCTTCGGTGCAACCGTTCGGTTGCGGCTGCGCCACCCCAGACGTAGCGGCTGCCAACCCGGCGGTAGGCTCCGGAGGCCCACGCTCGATTCAACTCGGGGCAAAGTTCGTTTTCTAGATGCAAACTGAAACCTACAGGGCCGGACTCATTCCGTCCGGCCCTTTTCCATGAATCCGCAAGTTTCATCAAGAGAAGAATGGGGTCGACAATTATGAGAAATCATTTAGCTCTCTCAGCGCTCTTAGCGGCTGGGGTCATACTCATTTCTGCAATGTCGTTCAGCCAGGAACAACCGCGCCGCGAGCGCACCATCGACGAGATCAAGACCGAAGCCATTCACCGCGCTGAAGTCGGACAATATCCGCTGATCGGCCTCGATCCCGCCGACGTGAAGCAAGCCTTCGAGCGCATTCACACGGCCGACAAAGACGAGTGGGCTGCCGCCTTCATGCACGTCGCCGACCGTTACTTCAACGAGGCCAAGTCGCTGGAAAAATCTGACCCCATCAAGGCCAACGCCGACTTCATTCGCGCCTGGCGCCTCTATTCCTTCGGACGCTGGCCGATTCCAGCATCTCCTGGCAAGCAGCGCTCCTATGAAAAAGCCATCGAGGCCTTCCTCGATCACGCCAAGTTCTACGATCCGCCGCTCGAAGTCGTTCACATTCCCTTCGAGGGCAAAGAAATCACTGGCTACCTTCGACTTCCCAAGAATGCTAAAGGCCCCGTACCTCTTGTAATTGCGGTCAATGGCCTCGACAGCCGCAAAGAAGATCTCACGGAAAGCTTCGGTGTCATTCTTCCCTTCGGCATTGGATTCCTCGCCGTCGATGGCCCCGGCACCGGCCAGGCGCCAATCAAAGTCAGCGACACCTCCGAGCGCATGCTCTCGAAGGTCATCGACTACGCGCAATCGCGTCCGGAGATCGACAAGAACCGCATCGCAATGCACGGTGTGAGCTGGGGCGCCTACTGGGCCACGAAGATGGCGATCGTCGAGCGCGGTCGCCTGCGTGGTTGCAGTGCGCAATCGCCTCCCGTCGACCACTTTTTCCAAAAAGAATTTCTGATGAATTCCCTCCTCGGCAATCGCGAATATCTTTTCGATCAGGTGCCCGCGCTCATGAACATCCTCGAAGGCGTCCACACGCTCGACGAGATGGGTGAGTACCTGCCAAGAATGTCGCTCGTGGCGCAAGGGCTCCTGGGCAGGCCAATGGCGCCCATGCTCGTCATCGCCGGCGTTCTCGATACTCAGGTTCCGATCGACGACGAATATCTTCTCCTGAGCAAGGGCGACGTACCCAAAGACGCGTGGATCAACCCGCGCGGCGGCCATCTCGGCCGCCAAGTGGGAGTGTGGCCGGATCCGAAGATCTTCAAGGAAGTGATCATTCCCTGGCTGGTGAAAACGCTGCAGCCCCCGGCAAACTAGCGAGACCCATGGTGAATTTCTCGGTTTCGGCAGGCATCCGTTAGCGTTGCGGGCGTCTAGACACTTCAACTGGGGGGAATCATGGCGGCAAGACGCCGGCATCACCGCCAACGCCCCGATTCTTCCCGGCACCATCGACACTCCCGCCAACCGCAAGGAGATGCCAGGCGCCGACGCGTCGCAGTGGATACGGCCCGCCTCGGCCGCCAGCCTCATCCTCTGGCTCGCCAGCGACGCCGGAAAAGACCTAACCGGAGCGGCGATTCCTGTATATGGCAAAGGGTTGTGACGGGGAGCGGATCCCCAAGTCCGGGCCTTTCATCCTGAGCAGAGGGAAGGACCCGTGCGATCTGCCTGCACCAGGTGCCGTTCGCGGGGTGCATAGATACCCTCGCTTCGCTCTGGATGACAACCCTAAGGAGATGTGCCTATTCCCGAAAAGGGTACGTAACCCTTTCGTAACCCTCTTCCTTGCACATTTTTTGTTGCACTTTAACATTAGTGAAATATCGTGCATGTAACCTTGTTGTCAGGTGGAGGGCCGATCATGGGTTCAGTCCGCGTCGCGAAGTCATTACCGCTTCAGGTTGCCGCCATCTGCTATCGTCGGCGCGGCACTGCGATCGAGTTCCTTTTGGTTAATACCAACGGCGGTAACAAGTGGACCTTCCCCAAGGGATCGACCGATCCTCGCCTCTCGCACAGTCAGGCCGCCGAACGCGAAGCCGCCGAAGAAGCTGGCGCACTGGGAACAATCGAGCCGCGGCACTTTCATCTCTATCTGCACTCGAAGGGCGTGTTCTGGCAGCCCGGCGGGGTGCAGGAATTTGTGGTCAAGGCCTTTTTGATGGAAATCCACCAGATGCGCAAGCCCGACGAAGTCAACCGCCGCCCGACCTGGGTGAGCCCCGCGGAGGCCAAGCGCCGCCTCGCCAAGGGACGCGAGGTGAAATACTTCCACGAACTCGAGGCCGTCATCGATCGCGCCCTCGAACGGATCCAATTCCATACCGAACTCTGGGGAGCTTACCCCGGGGCCCGCAACGCCCGCCCCGTCGCATCGCCGAAAGATCCCATCGCCGAAGCGGTCTGGCCGTAGCGGCGTATAAGACTGCCAACGATTCAAGGCCGTGCTTTAAGAGACAACGGTTCAAAGGAAAGAGGCGGTCTTGATCCTGACCCCTCTAGGTGATTGGACAAGCGCTGTTCACCATTTGGCCCTCAAGAGACCGACTCTAGTTTCACAAGTTCCGCGCGAATTTCTTCCAGCCGATCCATCCTCTGCTGATACGCCGCTCTGGCTCCGGAAGTAGCCGCTTCTCCGCTCTTCCAGTACTCCCGGTTTTCGCAGTGGATGCGGTCTATCTCGTCGTACAAAGCTTCGATTCTAGCCTTCCTTGAAGAATCGGCATCCATTTGCGCAATTTGCCATCGTCACTGCTGGAGCCCGCAGATTTTTCGTAACTCTCGTCAGAGTCTACGAAAACCCTTCGTTGAGGCTCTCCAGGCCCTCGGTAGCGAATTTCACCCTTCAACCCGTCTGTTCATGCGATGGCAACGCACTCGCACCCCCAGCTTGCCAATCGGAGTTTTCGCTGTGTGACAGGGATTGAGGACTTCTGTTCTTTGCGAGAAGCGATTCCGCAAGATCTTTGACCACCCGTACTGGAATCTGCTCGAAAAATGTTCCCCACATTTACAGACAGTAGCAGGCGGTCGGGCGTACGGGTCACATCTTTTGCGCACTGCTGCTTCTCTTTAGGAATATTTAAGTTGCTCAATTATGTCGGTTTTACGGGGCTTGAATGGACGGGTTATATCACGCAAGGGGCCTTACTCTTAATACGTCGTTATCTGCGCTTGCATATAAGGCTACGGCCTTAGTACATTACGTCACGTCACGTTAACGTTAATGTATCGTACAGGAGCTTCCTCGTGACCCCCCAGAACAAAGTCCCGATGAACTTCAAGATCATGCGGCAACTCGACGTTCCCCAAGGCCGAAATGGAAAGCACAAGCTGGTGATCACCAAGATTCTTTCAGATCTTGATCAGCTGCCTGCAGGGGCTGCCCTCAAAGTACCGTTGGCCGGATTAGCCGAGCGCAAAGAAAGAGTCCGGTCGGCGCTTAATCGGGCCGTTCACAAGACTGGACGGAGTATTGCAACCGCCAGCGACGCCACCTTCTTGTACGTATGGAATCAAAGTTCGTAGTGGTGAACAGAAGCGAACGGACGTCGCGCGTGCGATTGGTGTCGCAAAATTCCATCGAACTCAAAACCTCCGCTCCCGTCTCCTGACCCTCCCACCCCTGTTACGATAATTCCAGCCACAATCGTGAACGAAATATGATTCAGCTTTCCGGCGCCGGAAAACGCTTCGGCCACAAACTCCTGTTCGAAGACGTCGATTGGCTGATCACGTCCAACGACCGCATCGGCTTAGTCGGCGCGAACGGTACCGGCAAATCCACTCTGATGAAAATCCTTGCCGGCTTCGACACTTTCGACTACGGCTCGCTCGTCATCGCAAAAGGCACATCTGCGGGATATCTCCCTCAGGACGGCCTCACGCTCTCCGGCCGTACTGTCTTCGCCGAGTGCATGTCCGTCTTTGACGATCTGCGCGCCATGGAACAGGAACTCGAGTTCCTGACTCATCGCATGGCCGAGCTCGACCACACCAGCGCCGAATATTCTTCGGTCGCCGATCGCTACCAGCGGGTCGAGCACGAGTTTCGCACGCGCGACGGCTACTCGATCGAAGCCGAAGTCGGCCGCGTCCTGATGGGTTTAGGTTTCACGAAAGAAGACTTGCAGCGCCAGACCGAGGAGTTTTCCGGCGGATGGCAGATGCGTCTCGCCCTTGCCAAGCTTCTTTTGCAAAAGCCCAATCTCCTCTTGCTCGACGAGCCCACGAATCACCTCGATCTCGAAGCTCGCAACTGGCTCGAAGAATACCTGGAGAACTACCCGCAAGCTTTTGTTCTGATCTCGCACGACCGCTACTTTCTCGACGTCACGGTCAACAAGATCGCGGAAATCTGGAACAAGCGTTTCTGGTTTTACACGGGCAACTACGACAAATTTCTTTCCCAGAAGACGCAGCGCAACGAGCAGCTGCAGGCTGCCTACCGCAACCAGCGCGAGCGCATCGAGCAACTCGAAGTCTTTATCAACCGCTTCCGCTACCAGGCAACCAAGGCCAAGCAGGTGCAGAGCCGCATCAAGGAACTCGAAAAGATGGAGCGCATCGAGATTCCGTCGGAAGAAAAGACCATCCATTTCTCGTTTCCGCAGCCCAAGTCCAGCGGGCGCATCGTCGCCGAGTTCGTCGATGTTGCCAAAACGTATCCCGGAACGAACGGCAGTAGTCCCAAGCAGGTATTTGAAAAAACCAACTTCATGATCGAACGCGGAGACCGCGTCGCGCTGGTCGGTGTGAACGGAGCAGGCAAGTCCACGCTCATTAAATTGCTCGCCGGTACCGAGCCTCTCACCGCAGGCGAATTCCGCCTCGGCCACAACGTGCAGGCAGATTATTTCGCACAGGATCAATACAAGGAACTCGATCCCGACGCCCGCATCCTCGACGATCTCGGCGAACTCTCGCCGCGCTCGACCGAAACCGAGTTGCGTAGTCTGCTCGGATGTTTTCTGTTCTCCGAAGACGACGTCTTCAAGAAGATCGGCGTTCTTTCCGGCGGCGAGCGCGGCCGCTATGCCCTGCTGCGCTTGCTGCTGCATCCCGCGAACTTCCTGCTGCTCGACGAGCCCACCAACCACCTCGATCTCCGCGCGAAAGATGTTCTGCTTAACGCGTTGGTCGAATATACCGGGACGCTCGTCTTCGTCTCGCACGACCGCTACTTCATCGACAAGCTGGCTACGCGAGTCTTTGAAGTCGGCGACGGCAAAGTCGAAATCTTCCCCGGTAATTACGAGGATTTTCTCTGGCGCAAGCGGGGCGGGCAGCACGTCGCGCCCACGCTGGATGATGTCCTCGACTCCCGTGCGCACTCGACCTCGAAAACAAATGGGCATGCCCCACTTCTCGCCGATGTTGCGAGCAGTGGAAACTCCGAAACGCACGCTTCTTCAAACGGCAACGGCACGACTGAACCCAAGAAGCGACTCAATCCCATCAAGCGTAAGCAAATTGAAGATCGCGTCCGCGATTTGGAAGCGGATATCAGCCGCTCGGAAGCTGCCATCGCTCACCTGGAAACCGCGCTGCAGAATTTCGTCAGCGCAGAACAGAGCCAACGCCAGTCGCACGAACTCGAGCAGCACAAAGCGAATCATGCCGGTTTGATCAAGGAATGGGAAGAACTCGGTGAAGCGCTGCAAGCTTCCGAGTAACCCTTCCCGCCGTACACCCACTTCCGTAATCTCCTTGGGATACGTACTTCCGTGCGATAGTCAGCTTGGCCAAGTGGTCAGCAACTGCCGAAGGCCACAAATTTCAAGACCAGCCGCAGCAAGAGGCGCCGGGCGCCAGCCGGGCGAAGCGCCCCCCCGCGGATCCTAAGGAAGGTCGCATGCTTCAGTCGTCGGAGAACTCATTCCTGAAGTCCGGCACACCGGCTTCCAACCCCAACGCCTACAACCCCGTCAAGACTGTTACTGCTCCCATCGATCAGGCCACCATCGGCCGCACTCTCGTCATCAAGGGAGAGATTAGCGGCTCCGAAGCTCTCTACATCGATGGCCGCATTGAGGGCAAGATCACCATGCCCGAGAGCCGCGTCACCATCGGTCGCAACGGCAAGGTCGACGCCAGCATTCAAGCCCGCGAAGTCGTAGTCATGGGCAAAGTCAACGGCAACATCGAATGCAGTGACCGCGTCGATATCCGCGCCGAGGGCTCGGTGCACGGCGACATTTCAACCGTGCGAATCAGCGTGGAAGATGGCGCCGCGCTCAAGGGCGGAATTCAGGTCCGCAACGAGCAGAAGCACAAAGAGACACCCGCGCAGAATCAGCCGAAGCCGGCCGACCTGCCGAAAGCCCTGGCTGCTACCGCCACCGCGTAATTGGCGCCACGAACGTCTGGAGAAAAAAGAGGGGCACGCCCGCGCGTGCCCTGGTTTATTGTGAACACCGTGAAAGAACGGCCCTTCAAGGCCTCGTAAGGATTGAAACACTCCGGCCTTCAGCCTCCGAGCACTTCGCCAAGCCAGCCGCTTTTACTTTTTCTCCGCCGCCCGGAAATCCAGGGCCGCCGAATTCATGCAATAGCGCAGCCCCGTCGGCGCCGGACCATCCTCGAACACATGCCCCAAGTGCGCATCGCACTTTGCGCAGCGAACTTCGGTCCGCACCATGCCGTACTGCGTATCGCGATGCTCGGTTACCCCTCCACCCTCCAGCGGCTTGTTGAAGCTCGGCCAGCCCGTCCCCGAATTGAACTTCGTCTGCGAATCGAACAGCGGTGCCCCGCAGCACACGCAGTGGTACATTCCCGCCTCGTGATTGTTCCAGTACGCCCCCGTAAACGCACACTCCGTCCCCGCTTCGCGCGTCACATGATACTGCTCATCCGTCAACTGCTTCTTCCACTCGGCTTCCGTCTTTGTGATCTTCTCTGCACTCTTTTCGACCATGAAGCAGCTCCATTTTGATGATTTATGCAGGCCTACATTGGATGTTCGAGTTAGGAAAAAGTGGCATCAGAAGCGAAGTGTTCGTCACTTTGCAATCTCTTCTCCTACCCTGCAATACTTTCCCCGGAAAAACAGCAGCGGGTCACCCTCCCTCACTACGACATCTTCTACTTCCGCAATGAAGATGGTATGGTCTCCAGCAACCTCCGACGAGTGCAGCCGGCACTCCAGATACGCCAGAGCACCATGCAGCATCGGAGTCCCATGCTTGGTGTGCTCAAAGCTCGCGCCGGCCTCGGCTTCTGCGTTCTCGTGCGTTCGCTCGGGCCGCGCGAAGTACTCCGAAATCGCCCTTTGATCCTCGCACAAGACGTTGATGCCGAACCTTTTCTTCGCATGGAGGTGTGAGTGCGTGCGCGTGCTGTGATCCACGCAAACCAGGACCAGCAACGGATCCAGCGACACCGAGGCAAACGCGTTTGCGGTCATCCCGTGGACTTCACCCTCAAGGTCAACGGTGATAATCGTTACTCCGGTGGCAAAGTGCCCCATCGCCTTCCGGAATTCCGCGGCGGTCAGGTTCCCGGCCTCGTTTTGCGCTTTAGTCATTTTCTTCCGGCATAAAATCAGCCGTACCGACTCTATTCCGACTTCTCCGGCACGATCTCATTCACTATCTTGCCGGCAGCATCGAGGAAAGACAGGCGCGGGGTGCCATCGGCCGCAACCTCCATCGAAATTCGCTTTCTTCCCTGCGCATCCATCAACTGGACGACCGCCGCCCCGTTGTCGCCCCGACCCACCCATATACGACGATGGGTCGCCCCCGCGGCGACGCTATCGCTGACGATGACACCCGAAAACCGATCCTCTTTGTCATCGACGCCCGCTAACTGCACAATCTGGTTGGCATCATACTTGTCGAACGACAGACTTCCCCCGGAATCCACGACCTCGCCCTTCGCGTTTCGGTGCCCTCCAAATATCAGGCCGCCGTTTTCTGACGCCTCGTCGTTGTAAAAGAGCATCCCTGCCTGCGGCCGATCAGCCGGAAGCTGTTCTTTTCCCCGTACAATGACACCCGGCAACTTCGCATGATCCGCGATCACCATGCGCAGGGTTCCATCGGGCTCGACCACGTTAATCCGCTGAACGGTGATCTCGTCAAAAGTCGGGTTCTTCGGCGTTGCGGCTCCGGTCAGGACCATCATGGTTACGACGCCGGTCAACACAAGAGCATAAATCAGAACAAATCGTTGCCCGATTCCGGCCATTTGCCTCTCCTCTGCCTGGTCGGGCCATACGCCCGAGCCCAGCAACCGCCTACATTACCACGCTCCGCCGTTGTATCATTCGATGCAACGTGAGCCTTACCGCCATCAAGCCGTCATCATCGAAACGCTACTCCGATTGCGCCGCCGCGCTTAGCAGCTTGCGTCCCGGCGAACCAATCTCCCGCGAGAGAGCACTCCAGCTGATCTGCTGCCCCGACGACGATCTGCCCGAACTCGCGGCCGCCGCCCGCGCCTCCAAAGAGCGCTTCAAGCCCGAAGTCATCACCTATTCGCGCAAGGTTTTCATTCCTCTGACCAACCTGTGCCGCGATTATTGCGGATATTGCACCTTTCGCCGCGACCCCGGCGAGCCGGCTGCCCACACCTTGACTCCCGAAGAAGTCCTGTCCGTCGCCCGCGCTGGCGAGAAACTCGGATGCACGGAAGCCCTCTTCAGCCTCGGCGACAAGCCCGAGTTGCTCTTTCCAGAGATGCGCGCCACCCTCCGGCGCCTCGGTTATCACTCCACCCTGCATTATCTCGAAGCTATGTGCGAACTGGTGCTGCGCGAAACCAGCCTGCTCCCGCACCCAAATCCCGGCTTGCTCAGTGCCGCATGGATCTCACGCCTGGCCGCCGTCTCCCCCAGCATGGGTCTCATGCTCGAAACGACTAACACCGCACTGCTTGCCGCCGGCGCGGCCCACGACAATGCTCCCGACAAGGCCCCGTCGAGGCGCCTGCGCACCATCGAAGACGCCGGCAGGCAGAATGTCCCGTTCACAACCGGCTTGCTGATTGGCATCGGCGAATCGCCCGAAGATCGGGTCAACACTTTGCTCGCCATCCGCGGCTTGCACGACCGCTACGGTCACATCCAGGAAGTCATCGTGCAAAACTTCCGTGCCAAGCCCGACACTCCCATGGCGCATTGGCCTGAACCTAGCCGCGGCGAGATGCTGCGCGCCGTGGCGGTAGCTCGCTTGTTACTCCCTAACGTCAATATTCAGGCTCCGCCCAATCTCTCCGCGCCTTACTATGATGACTTGGCAGACGCCGGCATCAACGATTGGGGAGGAATTTCGCCACTGACGCCTGACTTCATCAATCCCGACAGACCATGGCCTCATCTCGAACAGCTTCGTCTGCGAACAGAGGCCAAGGGATTTGCCTTGCGCCAACGCCTTCCGGTGTATCCCGAATTCATCTCCGCCATCACCGCGAAGCCAGGCTTGCTGGCTGAGAAATTGCGCGCTGCCACCGATGATCATGGCATGGCCAGGATCGAGAGGGCCGCATGATCTGCGTCCTCAGCGGTGGCACCGGCGGCGCGAAATTCGTCGATGGCCTGCGCCAGGCCATGCCCGCCGAAGAGATAACGCTCGTTGTCAACACTGGCGACGATCTACTCTGGTGGGGCCTTTATGTCTCGCCCGACATCGACTCCATCACCTACGTTCTCTCGGGGATGCTCAGCCGCGAGCGCGGGTGGGGCGTAAAGGGCGACACCTTCCTCTGCCTCCAGGCCATGGGGCAACTCGGCGAGCCCACGTGGTTCCATACCGGCGACCGCGATCTCGCTATGCACCTGCTGCGCTCGCGCCTGCTCGCCGAAGGAAAGACTCTCTCCGAAGCGACGGTGGTGATCTCCGAAAAACTCGGCGTGAGGGCACGCATTCTGCCGATGAGCAATTCGCGCGTGGAAACCCGCGTCGATACCCCTATCGGCGAACTGAGCTTCGAAGAGTATTTCGTGCAGCGCTGGTATCAGGATCCGGTGAACTCCGTTCGCTTCGCGGGAGCCTCCGACGCTGAGCCCGCGCCCGGCGTGATCGAGGCCATCACTTCCGCCGACGCCGTTCTGATCGCACCAAGCAACCCCGTCACCAGCATCGGCCCGATTCTTGCCGTGCCCGGTATTCGCGAAGCTCTTCTGCGTGCGCGCGGAAAAATCGCCGCGGTCAGCCCCATCGTGGGGAACGCCCCGGTCGCGGGCCCGGCCGGAATTCTGATGCAAGCCCAGGGATTGCCCTGTTCCATCGCCGGTGTGGCTCAAGCCTACGAAGATTTCCTCGACATCCTGATCTGTGACACGCGCGACGCCAGCGCCGCTGATCCGCTCCGCAAGAACGGTCTGCGCGTGCAGTGCACGCAAACCATCATGCGCGGCGCGGAAGACAAAGCGACTCTCGCTCGCGAAGTACTCTCGTTCGTAGTCGGCGGACTTCTGAAGGACGAAGCCACAGCCGAAGGCTCATTCCGCCGCCTGGATCGCCAGCCGTGATCCTCATTCCCGTCAAGAACACCTCCTCGGCAAAGCAGCGCCTCGCTGAAATTCTCGACCCGCCATCGCGCACTCAGTTGGCCCAAGCCATGCTCCATGACGTTCTGGCCACGCTGCACACTTGGCAGAACCGGCCCCGGGTTGCAGTAGTGACGAGCGACCCTTACGCTCGAAACTTGGCAACCGAATTCGCCTTCGAAGTCATTCCCGATCCCCAGAATCCTGGAGAAACCGGGGCCATCGAAATGGCAACCCGAATCTGCGACGAGCGCGGGGAAGACAGCACGCTCGTGATCCCCGCTGACATTCCCTTGATTCAAGCCTGGGAGCTCGAACAGATCTTGAACCACGCCCCCGCCGAAGGCAGCGTTCTGGTTCCCGCCTTCGACGGACGCGGAACTAACGCCGCTTTCCGCCGTCCCGCAAATCTTTTCCCTCTGCGCTTCGGCAACGACAGCTTCAAACCGCATCACGCCGCTGCGCAAGCTACCGAGAAGCCCTGCATCGTTCTCAACCTACCCGGCATCGCGATCGACGTTGACAATCCCTCCGACCTGCAGCAGCTCGTTTCGCTTCCCGGCGAGACGCGTGCCCAGCGTCTGGCGCGTCAATGGGATCTTACCGACCGCCTCCTTGCCACGGGATCGGACGGACTATGAAAAGAGCGAACACAAAAATAAGAAAGAAATCAGCTCGTCGGCAAGAGACTCAAGAGGTCGTCCCAGAGCTTCGCGTGATCCCCATTCCGGTCGCTGACGAAATCCGTCCCGGCCATTCGCTCGCCGACAAGCTCCTCGAATCCCTTCGCCGGCGCCGCCTCCGGCTGCAATCTGGCGACATCCTCATCGTGAAACATAAGGTCGTCTCCAAGTCGGAAGGTCGCCTCGTCGATCTCGCCACCATCCAACCGACCGCCGAATCGCGCGCCTGGGCAAAACAATACGCTCTCGATCCGCGCGTGATCGAGCTCGCCGTGCGGGAGTGCCGCGCCATTATCCGCCGCAGGAACGGCGTCCTCATCACCGAAACCCATCACGGCTTCCTGTGCGCCAACAACGGCGTCGACGTCTCCAATGTGGACGGAGGCCGGCATGCTCTCCTGCTTCCCCTGGACCCGGACCGGTCCGCATTCAATCTTCGTCGGGAGCTCAAGAAACGAACTGGCGTCGCCCTTCCCGTCATCATTACCGACAGCTTCGGACGCCCCTGGCGCGAGGGTTTGACAGAATTCGCCATTGGCATCGCCGGCATGAAGCCTTTGCGCGACGATCGCGGCCATCGTGACCCGCACGGCTACATACTGAAAGGCACAATTGAGGCCGTCGCCGACGAATTGGCGTGTGCCGCCGGCCTGATCTGCGGCAAGTTCAATCGAACGCCGGCCTGTATCGTCCGCGGATTTCATCACTCTGCCGGGACCGGTCGCATCCGTGACCTGCTCCGCCCTGCATCGACCGATCTATTCCGGTAGACTAGTTCCGACGATTCCTGACCTTCGGGCTCGAAACTCCTGCAGAGCTTCGGACCGCTCGAGCACTCTTGTTTTCGCCTCGCTGCGATAGGAACGTCGCTTCATTGGGACTTTAGCCCCTGAGGTGTACGTAATCATGCTCCGCCAACTTGCTCCCCCGGAATTGGAATCTTTCCCTTCCCTCGACTGGTCTGACATCGCTCCGCGGCTAACCCCGGCGTTTCGATCCGCTCTGGAAAGGATTCTCGAAACCCAGAATGGCTCCGATTTGTCCCTTGAGGATTCCTACTCGTTGGCGAATGCCGAAGGCGACGACCTCCTTGGCTTGCTCGTCGCGGCCAACATCCTTCGCTCCGAACTCGCGGGTAATATCGTCACCTACGTCGTCAACCGCAACATGAATTTCACGAACATTTGTTTTGTCGGATGCAAATTCTGCGCCTTCAGCCGCGGCCCGCGCGAGCCCGACGCTTACTTCCACAGTCTCGATGACATGGCGCAAAAAGCGCTCCAAGCCTGGCAACTCGGCGCCACAGAAGTCTGCATCCAGGGCGGCCTGCCCCGCGATCTTCCCAAGTTCTATTACCGCGACATTCTCCGCGCCGTGAAAAATGCTGTTCCCCGGATGCACATCCATGCATTCTCCCCGATGGAAATCGTCTACGGCGTCGAGCTCACGGGCATGCCCCTGGCCGACTATCTTTCCATGCTGCGCGACAACGGTCTCGGCACGCTGCCGGGCACCGCCGCCGAGATTCTCGACGACGAAATTCGTCACATCCTTTCCGCCAACAAGCTCTCTACCGCGCAATGGATCGAAGTCATCCGCACCGCGCACCTTTGCGGCATCCGCTCAACTTCAACGCTGATGTATGGACACGCCGAGACCCACGCGCACTGGGTCCGCCAGATGCGCTTGCTGCGCGACATCCAATCGGAGACCCGCGGCTTCACCGAGTTCGTACCGCTCGGTTTCGTGCATCAGAACACTTTGTTGTTCCATCAGGGACTCGCGCGTACCGGCCCCACGTTGGAAGAGCATCTCAAAGTCCATGCGCTGGCTCGCATCCTGCTTGCAGGCTCGATCAACAACATTCAAGTTTCGTGGGTCAAGCTGAACCGGCGGCTCTCGCAGCTCTGCCTGCACGCCGGGGCGAACGACTACGGCGGCACGCTGATGGAAGAAAACATTTCGCGCGAAGCCGGAGCGACTGCCGGCCAGTACACGAGCCCGGAAGATTTTCAATCACTGATTCTTGAGATCGGCCGCATCCCGGCTGAACGCAACACAACCTACAGCCGCATTCAGATCAAACTTCCGATGAACCAAGACGAATTCACCACCGAGCAGTCGCTGGAAGCTGAGTTCGCATGAGCGCAAATCCCGAAGTCCCCGTTCGTCCGATCGCGGTCATCGGCGGCACAGGCCCCGCTGGCATGGGGCTGGCGCTGCGTTGGGCCCGCGCCGGAGAAACCATCATCATCGGTTCACGCGACGCACACCGCGCACGGCAGGCTGCCGCAGTGATCCAGCAGCGAGTTGGTGGTCAGGCCAACGTTTCCGGCATGGAAAACAGTGCCGCCTGCGCCGCCGCCGACATTCTCGTTCTGACCGTGCCTTTCGAAGGTCAGGCCGCGCTGCTCAAGCAACTCAAGTCCGTTATGACCGAAGGCAGCATCCTCATCGACGCCACGGTTCCCCTTGCGTCCAGCGTCGGAGGGCGCCCCTCGCGTCCTCTCGGCGTCTGGCAGGGCTCCGCCGCTCAGCAGACTGCCGAGCTCGTACCCGGCGAAGTGAGCGTCGTGGCAGCATTCCACAATCTTTCCGCGGACCTGCTCTTCGGCGACGCTCCGCTCGATTGTGACGTCATCGTCTGCGGTGACGATCCCGACGCGGCCCAACTCACCCGCGAACTGGCCGCCAAGATTCCCGGTGTTCGCCCCATCGATGGCGGCAAACTCGAAAATGCCCGCATCGTCGAACAGATCACTGCGCTGCTGATTGGCTTGAACATCCGCCACAAAGGCCACGCCGGAATTCGCATCACCGGCCTGCCGCCCCAGGCGTACAAGTAACCCCGCCTTCTGTGCAAAACTTCTTTCGCTCCGCCGTTGATTTCTCCCCTGATTGCGCTACTATCTTCCTGTTTTTGGATCTTCCCCCCAACTAGAACTTGAAGCCCTCCGCCCAGATCCTCGCGATCTTTTGCAGCCTCGTCTGTGGCGTCGCCGCGCTTGCCCAGAGTGGCAGCTCGGCACTCTACGCGGTCGTGGGTGGAGTCGAATCGCTGCCCTTGCGAGTTTTGTCCCCCGGTCCTTCTGCAACTTTACGGCTCGCCGCAACCAAGCCATCGGTCACCCCCTGTTCATCCGGAGGAACTTCCGGCAACTTCACGATCATTCTGAACTGCGACGGCAACGACAACAACGGCACAACCGCTTACCGTGATGTGCCCGACACCGACATGGCCGTGAGTGATCAATATGTCATCCAGACCGTCGACAATGTCTTCACCATTTACAACAAGAGTGACCTTAGCGTCGTCGAAGGCCCTGACGCCTTGACGCTGCCCTGGAGTGGATTCGGCACCGGCTCTTGTTCCACCCCGGGCTCGGGCGACGATTTCGTCGTGCGCTACGATAAGGCAGCCGCTCGCTGGCTTTTGGCCCTCCCCATTTTTGGAGACACCGAAGGCCGCTATTGGTTTTGCCTGGCGGTTTCAACTTCCTCTGATCCCACGGGAACCTACTATCTGTACGCGGTGCCGGAAACCGGCTCCTCGCATCCCATCTGGGACTATCCCAAGATTGGCATCTGGACCGACGCCTACTACGTCGGCTTCAACCTGATCAGTCCCAAGCCCGTCTATTTGGGTCCGCAAGCCTGCGCGCTTGATCGTGCTTCGATGCTTCAGGGAATTCAGCCAGCTGCCATGCAATGCTTTTTTCAGCATAGCGACACCGACTCGTTCATGCTTCCTGCCGACATTTCCGGCGGAAATCAGCCTGTACCCGGGGAGCCTGAATTCTTTCTCGACATTGCCCAGGGCTCCGACGGTAAACACGACAGGTTGAACCTGTGGAGTTTTCACGTCGATTTCACGGACTCCGCGAATTCGACTTTCACCAGCCGGCCGCTCACAGTCAACAGCTTTATGGAAGGCTCCGGCTTTGTCGCGGAACCTCACGGCGACCTCAACTCACGCAGCGATCGTCTCATGGTGCCTTTGGCCTGGCGTCAAACAGCCGATGGCATCGAGCATCTGGTCGTGAATGATGCCACCGTCTCCGACGGCATTACCACGGAACAGTGGTTCGATATCACCAGCCCCAACGGCATCCCCACCGTCGCTCAGCAAGGAACATTGTCCTCCGATCTGCACGACAACTTCTGGATGGGTTCGGCAAACATCGATAACGCTGGAAACATCGCTCTCGGATTCAGCAGCTCAAGCAGAAAGATCGATCCCGCGATTATGTTCACCGGACGGCTGGCCACCGATCCTCTCGACACCTTGGAACCGATCCAGAACGTCATCGCGGGTGGTGGCTATCAGGGTGGCTCCGGGAATCAGTGGGGCGATCACTCCATCATGACCGTGGATCCAACTGACGACTGCACGTTCTGGTACAGCAACGAATACTATTCTGCGGCCGGAAATGACACGACACTGTGGTCGACTCGGATCATTTCCTTCCAGTTCAATACCTGCCAGTAGCGTCGAATTGGAGGCTCACCTCTCCACGACGGGCGTCGTCATTTCCTCCGGTGGCTCACCACCCGCCATTGCCTGCGCGATGATCAGCTTTCGCGCCTCAACTCGAATCTTCGGCAGATGCAGGCTGAACCACCATGCGCCCAGCACCGACGCCAGCCCGCCCATCGCTACGGTCAGCGGCGCGCCCAGCCGGTCCGACAGCGCGCCACCGAGCAACGCTCCGATCGGCCCCATCCCCATGAACATCATCGAGTAAACCGCCATCGTCCGCCCCCGCAGTTCGTCCGGCACCATCACCTGGATCAGCGTGTTCGACGACGCCATTTGCAGCATGATGAAATATCCAACGGGCAAGAGCAGAAGCACCGACAGCCAGAACGATTTCGAAAACGCAAACAGCATCAGGCTTATCCCGAATCCTGCGCAGCACACGGTCACCCACTTGCTTAGTCCCTTCACCCCCGATCGCACCGCCAGCGTCAGTGCTCCCAGCAGAGCTCCTACTCCCGTCGCGCCCATCAGAATTCCCAGCCGCACCGCTCCCAGATCGTGCGATCCAATCAGCGAAGCAAGCTCTTGTCCTCCATGATGCAAGACCCTATCGGCGAAAATCGGCATCAGCACCACGTACGGCATGCCTACCACGCTCACCAATCCCAGCAGCAACAGCAATGCGCGGATCGGGGCCGTTCGGTTGACGAATTGAAATCCCTCAATAATGTGTTCCAGCGGTGACGTCTTCGCTGACAGTCGTCCGGGAGCGTGTACATTCATCAACATCAATCCTGCAATCACCGCGGTGTAGCTCGCCCCGTTCGCGAAAAAACACCAGCCCTCGCCGAATCTTGCCACCAGAATGCCCGCTACCGCCGGGCCAACCACGCGCGCCCCATTGAACATCGACGAATTCAGCGCGATCGCGTTCATCAGATCTTCTTTCCCCACCATGTCGACCAGAAACGCCTGTCGTCCGGGAATGTCGAACGCGTTCACTACTCCCAGCAGCGCCGCCAGCACAAAGATGTGCCATACCTGTACGGTCTTGGTCAGGGTGAGCGCCGCCAGCACAAAAGCCAGCATCATCGACGCCGTCTGCGTCGCGATCACAACCCGCTGCCGGTTGGCGCGGTCCGCCGTAATGCCTCCAATGGGAGCCACCAGAAACACCGGAATCTGGCTGGCAAATCCCACCGATCCCAACAACAAACCGGATCCCGTCATCCGATAAACGAGCCACGACTGGGCCACGGTCTGCATCCATGTGCCAATCAGAGAAATCAGTTGTCCGCCGAAGAAAAGCTGGAAATTGCGATGCCGCAGCGCTCGCCCTGCGGCCTGCCAGCTCAACCTCTGGCTCGCACCGGCCTCTGAGCCACCTGCGGGCGCATTATTTTGGATGGGAGTATTCGACTCAGCCACGATCTCTCGTTTGGATGCGCTGGGTTTCGCTGCGCATCAGTATATCGTCAGGGAACATTCGAACGTCTTTTTGCAATCCGCTTCTCAGACCTGAGCTTCTTGCCCTTACAAGTTTTCCACAGGCACGTGGCGTGCAATGCCCCATTTCGAGTTCTTTCGGCGTAGCCCAAGTACAACCAAATGACCAATTTGGGAATTATTTCTCCGCTGTAACTAACTGGTAACTTTTCCTCCGCCCCATCATGAGCTAAATTAGCGCGTACGCTTTCGCGGCGATTCGGCAAAGGAAGCACGCCCCCATGACCACTCTTCCACTTCGAGTTGAACGCCGTATCGGACAGCGTTTCCCTTATCTTCTCCCGGTTGCTCTTCGCCAAACTTCGACCTCGCTTGAGTCGGTCGGATTCACCCAGGATCTCAGCTCACGCGGAGTCTTCTTTTTCACCGACGCGCCACTGCAGGAAGGCGCTGAAATCGAACTGACGTTGCGAATGCCTTCCGAGATCACCTTGGGCGAGAGTATGCCCGTTCGTTGCCGGGGACGCATCTTGCGCGTGGTTCGGCCCGCCGCTGCATCCATTTTCGGTTCGCCAGGCACCACCCGCGCCGAAACAAAAATCGGAGTCGCCGTCCGCCTCGAAGGTTACGAATATCTCTCCGAGCCCGCGGACTCGTCTTCCAGCTTTGCCCGCGTCTCCGCCCTTCATCCCCAGCACGACGAAGAGCGAACCGAAACTCGGACTTCAACCAGCTCCGTCTAGGCCTGAAGTCTGTCGACAAATCGCGGCTCGCACAAATCTTCCGCGCCATTCCGGCTCTTCTAAACTTTTTTCCACTTTTCTTTTCAACCCCTGCGACTTGGCTTACAATGCTTGCATTAGAGACATGATGTCTCGGGGCTTTTCTACGCTGTGCATTTCCCCCCAGCCGCCCAATCAAGCAGTTGCGTTTCTTACTGATCGCGCGGATCGTGGTTTCTGCACAGTTCGGTCGGTTACCTAGGTCACTTGGCGGAGAGTACGTTCTCTTTCTAACATGCAGACACCGAGAGAAATCAGCGAGAACCGCGCTATGCATGGGATTGCCGTCGCCCTCCTGACCGAGGACCGGGACCACTTATCCGCTCTGCAAAGTCGACTCGAAGCGACGCGCCTGGGACGGGCGGTGTTCTTCCACGTCGGTTTTCCCGCGGGTCCAACTGACTCCACACTCCGCCAGTTGCAGGAATCCCGCGCGGAGGTTGTGATTGTCGACATTGCCAGCCATGAAGCTGAACGCGCCATTCGCACAATTGAGCTCATCCGCGCCACCACCCAACAAATTGCCATCTTCGCCAATGGCGAGATGACCCATCCGGCCAATATCGTTGCCGCCATGCGCGCCGGCGCCGGCGAATATCTCGATCACTCTGCTGGTTCTGACGCCCTGCTCGAGGCTCTCACTCGTTTCAGTTCTGTTCGCACGCGTGCTCCCGGTAGCGGCGGCAAAGCGCGGATCTTCACCTTTCTCAGCGCCAAGGGCGGCGCCGGTTGCACCACCGCCGCCGTCAATACCGCAGTCGCCCTGCAAAAATCTCATGGTGACGTCGTCCTGGTCGACTTCGCTCCCATCGGTCACGCCGCTCTTCACCTCAATTTGCGGCCCCAATTCGGAGTCCTCGACGCCCTGCAGAATCTTCACCGCATGGATGTCTCTCTGCTCGATGGCCTCATGACCCCCACTGCGGAAGGCTTGCACCTTCTCGCCGGTCCTGAGCAACCGTATCCCTCCGAACCCACGCCCGGCGAACTGGCTCGACTTTTCGATCTCCTGGTGAACCACTACCGCTTCGTCATTGTCGACGGCTCCAGTCGGCTCGATCCCACCACTCGTCTGCTTTCCGATCTCTCCAATGCCGTGCTCGTCGTCGCTCAGACCGATGTCGTTTCGCTCTGGAGCGCCGGTCGCATTCACGCCTTCTTGGAAGAAGGCACCGGCCGTGACCGCCTGCGCATGGTGCTGAATCGCTACAAGAAGATTCCCGGCTTCTCCGACGAGGATGTCGAGAGCGTTACCAACTGCAAACTCTTATGGAAGGTGCCCAACGCTTACCACTCGGTCTCGCCTGCAATTGACCACGGCACACCTGTCGTTTTGCAGGAAGGCCCCGAGATCAGCCACTCCTACCGCGCTCTGGCAGCTACCCTGGCGGAAGCCTCCAGTTCCGACAGCGGCGGTCCCGATCTCGTCTATCGCCAAGAGAGCTCTCGCGTGAAGTCTCCAGGCCGCCTGAACTTCTCTCCCGCTCGTGCCGGCCAGTAGTCTGCCTTCGAAATTCCGCCGGCAAAACCCGGACAACTCACAACCCAGCTTCGGATTTCCTCGCGTCCCTTATTTTCGCTCCCCGTGCGACGCTCCGGCCTCTTGCGGAAATAATTCGAACGCCACTTCCTGCGTTTGTGAGGTCACTTTCTTATTCGCATCGCCCGTGCTTTCAGTCAAAGTGCCTTTCAGAACAAAATAAGCTTCGTCCCCCGGGTCCTTCCCCTCGCCACGTTCCACCGTGCCCTTGAAGTCGAATGAAACTCCGCGCAGAACCTCTGTCGTGAAGGTCAGTTTGTTCCCTTCGAGCTTGCCACTCTTGAAAAACTGGTCCAGAAACGAGCCTTTGTCGCTCTCGCCGACACCAAAGCGCGAAACGAATCCCGTGACGCGCCCTTCATCCTCCACCGTCACCTGGACAAATTCGCCTTCCTTCAGAAACGTGTACATTCCCGAATATGTCTTCGCACCTTCTGCGGCTGTCGTCGCCGGTTCGCCGGACTTCGCATTCGGGTCCTGAGGTCTCCCATCCTGAGTCTTCGCATCTTGCGACGGCTTGGCCGTCTGTGCCGGCAGAGTCATCGTTCCCATCCCGAACACCAACGCTGAAATAAAGATGAAACAAGTTGTTTTCATGACATCTTTACTTCGCCTTCGTCGCCTTCCCGTCCATCACCGTCGTCCACGTCGTTCCGTCCTTCGACATGTCGTAGCTGAAGTCGTACGTGGTCGGAGAAGTAATCTTCATCGTGAACTTTGCCTTCATCGTCATGCCGCCCATCTTCTCGTCGCTTTTCCAGGTCCACGTGTCGCCATCCACCGAGCCCTTCGAGTCGCCGAACTCCCCCCAGCTATTGAACTCGCGGTAGGTATAGGCCTTGTCGTCGGTGGAATATCCCATGAACGATATTCCCGACCCATTACCCATGGTGGCGCTCTTGTAGTCCAAATGGCAGACCAGGTAAAAACCGCCTTCCATCCACTCGCATTTTTCGTTCTCCATTATCTTGCCCGCTGGACCCATCGCGCTCGCCTTCATGTCGCAATCCAAATCCCACGAACCGGCAAACATGTCGAGTTTTTTCTGCTCCGGTCCAGGTTTCGGCGCTTCCATCTGCGCCGTCACTGTCCCTGCCAGGACTAACCACGCTACCGCCATCATCGCTGTCTTCATCGCATGCCTCGCTGTTCATTCTTCATTCTGATTCTCGCTCGTGCAGTGTCGAATTTGATCGTGAGATCCAAGCACCCCTTGATTGCGGGCCATACTAGCCTCAGTCCAGACAAGGCGTCAACCACCGTCCACTATCATCTCAACCGACAATCAAACATCACCGATCATCGTCCGCCCCTACAATCGCGCTACCAATCTCCCCAATGCGACGCCGTCATCTGCTGAAATTTCATCTTCCACATGTCGCCCTGCTTCACCCAAACCGTACTGAAGTGCTGATACCGTGGGGGCGGACCCTCATCCTCGGCTGCCGGAACGCGCAGCACCACATCGTAAGTCACAATCGCGACCCCGTCGCTCACCGGCACCACCTTCATGTCATACGCGAGCAGGTCAAATCCGCCTCCGGACATGGCGTCAATCATTTCCTGACGGTTCGCCAATTCGCCATCGAACGCCACAAAAGAAAAATCATCCGTGAGCGTGCGCTTGAAGAATCCAACGTCTCCCTTCTTCGCCGCCTCGATGAAACTCTTCTCGGAAGACATCAACGCCTCTTCCAGAGGAGATGGAGGTTTAGCCGGCGAATTCGCCTGCCCAGTGCCGGCGACGGTGGACGCGCAGCAAAGCAGAGTGATGAAAAAAACGAAGCCATATTTCATAAATGCCTCCTTCTAATACTTGTTACTCCAACCGGCAAATATCCCTCACAAACTTGCCGTTCCGAACAGCAACGCGACCGGAAACCTGCTTGTCACCCTCCGCGAATCTTCCCCGCCAATTCCCCGCGCGTTACTTGCACCTGCTCGCCCGTCGCCAGATTCTTCAGCGCAAAGGCATCCGCTTTCACCTCGTTCTCGCCAACAATCAGGATGTACCTTGCCCCGGCCTTCGTCGCCGCCTCAAACGATTTCTTCAGCCGGAAAGTCTCCTCTCCCAGATCGACGACCAGGTCATGCCTCCGCAACTCTCGCGCCAGTCGCGCCGCTGCTCCGTTCATCCCGGCTCCGAGTGCAGCAACGTACACATCCGGCTTTCGCAGCACGCTCTCCGCCGCCTCTTTCAGCGACATCACCAGCCGGTCCTCTCCGATGGCAAATCCAATCCCCGGGGCTGCCGGTCCACCCAGCGCCTCCGACAACCCGTCATACCGTCCGCCGCCGAGAATCGCATTCTGCGCCCCCAGCGCTCCATGCGTGAACTCGAACGCCGTCCGCGTGTAATAGTCCAGCCCGCGCACCAGTCGGTCGTTGATCTGAAACTTAACCCCCACCGATTTCAGAATTTCCTGCACCGCTTCAAAGTGTTTGCGCGAATCCTCGCCCAGAAACTGCGTGATCCGCGGCAGCGTTTCGATGATCGCCTGATCCTCAGGCACCTTGCAGTCAAACACGCGCAGAGGATTCGTCACCGCCCGCCGTTGACAGTCGCCGCACATCCTGTCCTTGACCGGATCTAAAGCCCTGCGCAGCGCCTCATTGAACTGTGCGCGGTCGGCCGGCGTGCCGACAGAATTTAGTTGGAGGTTCCAATCCGTAATTCCCAGCCGATCCAACAACGTCGCCAGCATTTCCAGAATTTCCGCATCCCGCGCCGGAGACTCGCTCCCCGCCGATGCCGGCCCTATAATTTCCGCGTCGATCTGATAAAACTGCCGGTAGCGTCCCTTTTGCGGGCGTTCGCGGCGGAACATTGGCCCGATACAATAAAGCTTGTTCAGTCCGCGATCCCACATCTTGTGTTCGATGTAGGCACGAACAATGCCGGCGGTGGCCTCGGGACGCAGCGTCAGCGATTGTCCTTTCTCACTCTCAGCGCGGCCGCGATCCTCCCAGGTGTACATCTCCTTCGAAACGATATCGGTCTCTTCTCCCACTCCACGCGCAAAAAGTTCCGTCGCCTCAAAAATCGGCGTTCGAATCTCCTGGAAGTTGTACGCGCGGAATACCTCCCGCACCGCGGCTTCCACAAAATTCCACAACGCCGTCTCCGGCGGTAGTAAGTCTCGCGTTCCTCGAACTGCTTTGATCATCTTGGTCGTTCGTCGCTAGTTCTGCACACCCGTGGACGCTAGTCCTTCGATTGCCTCTATCCCGGTATGACAGCTCAGGCTCGCGGGCTCGTCGGCTTGCGTGGCATGTCGATTCCGTACGCACGCTCACCGCCCTCCTCGACAACCATCAAAGTGAGAAGCGTGCCGGGAAATCCAAAAATAAAACTCACCACCTTCCAGAAGGCCGAACCTGTCGCCTGAGCGCGCATCGCGGCAAAACTGAGATTCGCGAATGCCCACACGGCATCAACGCCATCGGTCGACGAGGGGTGCATCATGACATCCTCCACTCTCCGCGAGCTGCCTAACGCTCGGCGAGGTAGTCGTCCTTATATCCAAGATAATTCCGCGCATAGCGCATGATCATCTCGTCTTCGCCCTTTTCCAGCTTCCGCCGGAACTTTCCCGGCGATCCCATCCACAACGATCCCGGCTCAACCACCGTTTTCTCGGGAATGAGCGTTCCCGCCGCGATGATCGATCCCGCTCCAATCCTCGCGCCATTCAGGATGATCGATCCCATCCCGATCAGGCACCGGTCTTCAATCACGCAGCCATGCAACGTTACCGAATGTCCCACCGTCACATATTCGCCCAGATAGACGCCCCATTGCTGCTTCATCCCGTGCAGCACGCTGTTGTCCTGCACATTGGAGTGAGCCCCAATCCGTATCTCATGTACGTCCCCGCGTATCACCGCATTCATCCACACCGACGCGTGCTCGCCCAGCGCGACATCTCCAATGATCTGCGCCGAGTCGTCGACGTAGCAGCTGGCTGGAATCGTCGGCCGCAGACCTTTATAGGATCGAATCATGACTCGCGTCCTGCGCCGCCCGTACTGCGGCTAAGAAGGAAATTCAACATATCACGATTCCTCCAGGGAACGCAGTTACCGGGCCCCGTTGCCCGCCGCGCGCCTGCAACCCAGACCTTTGCACAATGCTTTACACCCCGCTGACATGCGCCTGACATCCTCTCCATCTTTTTACAAGGTCAAGACCGCGCTGTGACACCCGCTCCAGCACCGCTCCGTAATCTCAAGCTCGTAAGCGGATTGCCATGCGGACGCAAGCTGACCGAAAGACCAAAACAGCACGAACCAGGGTCTGGAGTCGCTCCCAGTAATTCGCGAAGGAGGAACACCATGAACTTCAAAACGCTGATTCTCGGACTGCTCGCGACCTTGGCCATTGCTTCCGCTACCCTCGCTCAGCAGACCGGCTACTCGCAAACTAATCTCGTCGCCAATACGGCCGGCGTGGCCAGCCACACCGATCCACAACTGTCGAATCCCTGGGGAATCTCGTTTATCCCCGGCCAGCCTTTCTGGATCGCCAACAACAACGGCGGCACATCCACTCTCTACGACGCGCAAGGGAACAAGCAGTCGCTCGTCATCGGAATCCCCGGCGCCAGCGTGAATCCCTGCAATCCCGGTTGCCCCACGGGCACCGTTGCTAACCCCACCACCGGATACTTCAGCAACGGTTCCTTCCTGTTCGACACTGAAGATGGCATCATCGCGAACTGGACTGGCCAGGCCAACGCAGTCGTAGCTCTCGATAACTCGGCTAGCGGCGCAGTCTACAAAGGTCTGGCTCTTCTGACCAACACCGAAGGAACTTTCCTGCTAGCTGCCAACTTCAACAGCGGCAAGATCGATGTCTTCGACCGCAACTTCAATCCAACTCATCTCACCGGGCCCTTGAGCGATCCCAATCTGCCCGCGGGCTATGCACCCCACGGCATTCACGTAATTAGCAACTTGATCTTCGTTGCTTATGCTCAGCAAGACGCTGCAAAACACGACCCCAACACGGGCGCCGGCCTCGGAATTGTCGAAGCCTACGATATGGAAGGGAATAATCCGCGCGTTTTCGCCTCTGGGGGAACGCTCAACGCCCCCTGGGGAGTGGTGGCGACTCCCGCCTCGTTCGGGACTTTCTCGAACGACATTCTGATCGGCAACTTCGGCGACGGCACCATCAACGCCTTCGACACAACTGGCAAATTCCTCGGTCAGGTCACCGACTCCTCCAACAAAGTCATCTCTAACCCGGGCTTGTGGGACATGGTTTTCGGAGCGGGCGGCACCGGCGATCCCAACACGCTCTACTTCACCGCCGGAGGAGCCAGCCAGACCAGCGGTCTGTTCGCCACTCTCGTTCCCGCAGGCGCAGTCACCGGTGCGGACTTCTCGCTCAATCTTTCCACCCAGTCTCTTACGCTGGCGCCCGGAGGTACCGGCACACTCACCATCAGTTCCGCCGCGGTCGGAGGCTTCAACGGCCAGATTTCACTCTCTTGCGCGCCCGCAAACGGGCTGACTTGCTCTTTCTCCCCCAGTACGATCTCCCCCGGTTCCAGCGCAGCGACCTCAACCCTGACCATCGCCGCATCCGCCACTTCTCCCGGCGGAGGCTATGGTGGACTGCCTGGAATGTTTCTGCCCGGATTGGGGCTGTTGGGAACTCTCTTGACCACTCGTCGCAACAAACTCACAGCCCGCAAAGGGACAAGCCTTCTCTTAATCGCCATCCTGGCTCTGCTCGTCGTCGGCATGACCTTTACCGTCGCCTGCTCGAGCAGTTCCAATCACCAATCCGCAACCAGCCAGGCAACTGTGATGGTAACGGGAACCTCAGCCGGAATCAGTCACTCCACCTCTGTCGCCGTCACCATTCAGTGATCTCATCAACGCGAGGGCAGGGACCTTTTCGTGTCCCTGCCCTCGGGTTCAAACTCCGACTTCGCCCCGGCCCAATTGACAACTTCTCTTTCCCACTCCGGGAAGCATCCCAAAAAGTCTCCCTCCGATCACAGAACTCCTCTCCCCACGCGTGCTATACAAAAACTTGGTTTCTCCTGATACCGCGGAGAAGCCTTCCGGCCGCGCATTCCTAGGCTGCGTCCTCCGGCTCTTCTCCGCGGCTTTTTCCCGCCTGGCGTCCGGTTAACGCGCATCGGGTCGTCATCCCTCCGAGCGGTTCTCGCAAGATCTAAAACCCACGGTTTCGCACGGGTGGCCCATGTCGAAGCGCTTTGTTCCTGCTATCCTCCTTCTCCTTCTCATCGTCCCCACTGCCCCGTGGCTCTGGACCCAGGATTCCGCTACGGGATCCATTCGCGGTACTGTGCTCGATTCCGCCGGCGGTCGCATCCCTCAAGCCACGGTCGTGGTCGTCAACTCCGCATTCTCTACGCGCTACTCTGCCGCCAGCGACGCCGAGGGCCGCTTCGTTTTCGATCTACTCCCTCCCGGTGATTACTCCGCCCGCGCGGTCGCAGACGGCATGTCGCCCCAAGTCACGCCCCGACTCCACGTCGATGTCGGCGGCATCGCCGAACTCGAATTCCACCTCACGATCGCTGGAGCCCACGAAAACCTCACCGTATCCGGCGCCCCCGCGCTCGTCGAAACCAAGACCAGCTCCGTCTCCACCCTCCTCGACGAACGCGCCCTCAACGATTTCCCGCTCAACGGCCGCCGCTTCTCCGATCTCGCTTTGTTCTCGCCTGGCGTCACCCAAGACCCTCGCAGCCTCACTTCCTCCACGAACGGTGACCTTTCCTTCGGCGTTCGCGGATTTCAGAACAGCTTTCTCGTCGATGGCCTCGACTTCAACAACGCTTTCTTCGCCCAGGCTCTCGGACGCTACCGCGCCCCCTACCAGTTCTCCACCGAAGTCGTGCAGGAGTTCCGCGTCTCTTTGAACTCCTACGGCGCCGAACAGGGTCGTTCCGGCGGCGCCGTTGTCAACGTCGTCACCAAATCCGGCTCCAATCACGTTCACGGCACCGCGTTCTACTATCTTCGCGACAGTTCCTTCGGCGCCACTGATCCCTTCCTCGCCTTCAGGCCCCACAATCGCCAGCAGCAGGTCGGAGGCACCATCGGCGGCCCTATCAAACACAACAAGATTTTCTTCTTCGCCGGATTCGATCAGCACATCTTTCATGTCCCCAACATCGTCGAATTCCTGAATGGCAGCTCGCAGGTCATTCCCCAACCGGGCGTCGGAACGGCCATTCCTGGCGATTACGAACTCACCGACGAAGCCCTCGTCTTTGCCGCTGCCGCCCAGCTCACTTCGCTCGCCGGAGAATATCCCGCCGCCCAGATCGGCAACACTTCCTATGCCAAACTCGACATCAATCTCTCTCCCCGCAATCAGCTCGCACTTCGCGTCAACGCCACCCGTTACTGGGGATCAAACAACGTTTTCCTCGATCCCGGCAGCCCCGTCACCTACGACTCCATTAGCGACAATGGCGAAGAACTCGTTTCCACCGAAACCGCAAATCTATCTCTCACCAGCGGCCTCTCCACTCGCTGGATCAGCCATCTCCGTGCCCAGTTCTCCCGCGACCAGCAACTGTCCTACAGCAACACCAGCGACGTCCTGGTCAAGATTCCCAACATCCTCGACGGTATGGGTCGCTCTGATCTTCTCCCCCGCCAGACTCGCCAGCACCGCCTTCATCTCGCCGAAACATTCAGCTTCGATGGCCACCGCAATTCCTGGAAGCTCGGCGGCGACGGCCTTCTGACCTGGATCTACGATTTCTTTCCCAGCCAGCAGAGCGGTGAATTCCTCTTCTACCCGATTAAAGTTGATCCCTTCACTTTCCAACCGATGGAAGCTGGTCTCGAACTCACTCCTCTTCGCGCCTATGCTCACGAAATCCCGCACTACTATCTGCAGAACTTTGGCAGCGCCACCTCTCGCCCCAACACGCACGAATACTCTGCCTTCGCGCAGGATACGATTCGCCTCACCGACCATCTCGCTCTCAATCTCGGCGCCCGTTGGGATCTGCAAACCTTCACTACCGCCGGACTCATTTCCAACCCGCTCTTTCCACCCTCCGGCAAAGTCCCCTTCAAGCCATACAATTTCGCTCCCCGTGCCGGGTTCGCCTACTCCTTCGGCAACAAACGCCCGCTCGTCGTCCGCGCCGGATACGGCATCTTCTTTGTTCGTATCCCTCAGATCTACAACTCGGCCGTTCAAACCGAAAACGGCGTCACCGACGCGCAGGTTTTTCTCAACAACACTGACTATTTTGACCATCAGGTCTTCCCTGCCTATCCCAATCCGCTGGTCACCTGCCCGGTCATGGCTGCCTCTTGCTTGCTGCCCACGGGATTCACCCAGGGCGTAACCAATGAGGTCTCCGCCTTCGCTCCGAATTTCGTCACCCCGCGCGTGCAGCAATCCAGCCTCACGCTGGAAAAGGAGGTCGCGGGCCATACAACCGTGTCCCTCTCCCTGCTCAACGTGCACGGCGAACATCTCATCCGCGCCCTCGATGTGAACCTGCCGCAGCCCGTCGCACTTACTTATCCCATCTTCGATTCCACCGGCTCGATCTTCCAGGGCGGCTTCTACACCGTCGATTCCTTTGCCACCTGGCAGTTCACTCAGTCGCCGACCTGCCCCTGGCCCCCCTGCATCAATCCCCTCGGACGCCCCATCGCTCAGCTCGGCTCCATCGACGAATTTCAAAGCGCCGCTTCCAGCTACTACAACGGAGCCGCGCTCTCCATCAATCGCCGCGTCGCCCGCGGAACCTATCTCCGCCTTTCCTATACTTACGCCCACGCCATCGACGATGGCCAGGACGCCCTCGTCGCCGGCCAGCCCGCCACAGTTCAAAATTCTTACGCCCCCAACGCCGAACGCGGACCCAGCGTTACCGACCAGCGCCAGCGCCTCGTGGCCGCATTTTCCGCCGAGCCGCATCCATTTCATCGCGGTCACCAGCTCCTCGGCCGCGCCTTCAACGACTGGAAAGTTTCCACTGTCGTCAACTACGGCAGTGGACGTCCCTTCAACGCGACCGTCGCCGGCGACCCCAACCAGGACGGCAACGACCTCAACGACCGTCTCCCCGGCTACAGCCGCAACGCCTTTACCGGCCCCGACTACGCCACCGCCGACCTTCGCCTCACTCGCACGATTCGCTTCCACGAACGCTACCACCTGAATCTCATCGCCGAATCGTTCAACCTTTTCAATCGCGACAACCAGCGCCTGGCCATCACCTCTAACGGCCTCGTCGCCAATGCCACTACCTTCGTCCAAAGCTACGTCACAACCGGCGTTGCTCCCTACCCCGGCTACTATGAATTGCCCAATAACTTCATGAAACCCAATGCCGCCTACGCTCCGCGCCAAGTCCAACTCGCGCTGAAGTTTATTTACTAAGTAGCGAAGGAGTGCGCGTCAAATTCTCGATAAGTGGACGGTTTCCTGTCTCAAAATGAACCTGATTCCCGATGGCGTAGTCCAAATTTTTCAATGCCTTCCTCTTGACTTAGGCTCAAATCCTTGTAATAAATATTCGGTCCAACAGGACGGGTTTGGGGGTGTGTCAGTTTGGCAGAGGTCAGGCTCCAGGAGGGAGAATCCCTCGAGAACGCTCTGCGCCGCTTCAAGCGTAAGGTGCAACAGGAAGACATTATCAAGGAGGTTAAGCGCCACTCCTTTTACCTGAAGCCCGGCGAGAAAAAGCGCGTGAAGGCCGCGCTGGCTCGCAAGCGGGCTCGCAAGAAGACGCGCAAAGAACAGGACTAATGCAGCATGCAGCAATGAGCCGCTCCCCCGGGGCGGCTCTGCTTAATCTGGCCCCCACCATGTTGAGTTGCATCAAGGACGGTTCTTACTCATAGTTCTTCCGGCATATAAAGAACGATAGTTTGTGCCCACGTTCCTTCCTGGGATCGTGGCGGGCCGAGTCCAAGGGGCATTACCGAGGGGGAGAAGTACACAACCTGTTTTTTCTCCGTTCCACCGCAGTTTTTCCCCGCGGGTGGGCGCGTGGAAACCGGGCTGAAGGAGCCATCCTCAATGGAATTTCAGGACAAGGTGCTGAAGTGTATCGACTGCGGCCGTGATTTCGTCTTCACCGCTGGAGAACAGCTCTTCTTTCACGACAAGCAATTCAAGAACGAACCTAAGCGTTGCAAGGCCTGCAAAACCAAGCGGGTCTCCGTCCTCGGCGCGCCTCCGGCTCCCGGGCAAAACCGCTACGCCAAGGTTGAAACCCAGGCGACCTGCTCGGGATGCGGTAAGCAAACCACCGTGCCCTTCCGTCCTACCCAGGGCCGTCCCGTTTTCTGCAGAGAGTGCTTCGTGTCGCGGAGAGCCGCTGCTTCCGCTTGACGCGTTGTCTTCTTGGGCGCGGGCAATCCCTCCGCGCCTTTTTGATTTTGCGCCCCGGACCAGCCGCAACTCTGCGGTACCATAGCTCTGTGCCCGGATACTACGTAGAAAACTTTGGCTGCCGCGCCACTCAGGCTGACGGCGCCGCCCTTGAACGTCAGTTTGAACAGCGCGGCCTCGACCGGGCATCCACTCCAGCCGCTGCCTCCGTGGTAATTCTGAACACGTGCACCGTCACCGCCGGGGCCGATCAGGATGCTCGCGCTGCCATCCGCCGTATCCGCCGCCAGAATCCCGGAGCCAGCATCGTCGTCACCGGTTGCTACGCCCAGCGGGCTCCGCAAGAAATCGCCGCCCTTCCCGGTGTGAGCTTCGTCATTGGCAACTCCCACAAGCATCACCTCGCGGAAATTGTTGACCGCCAAACTCCCAGCGCTTCAGATTTTGGGTGGCGCAGCGCTTCCAGCGCTGCGGTTCACGACCCTCCGATTGTGGCGGCCTTAGCCCCTAACCCGCCTGCCTTCGTCCCTCTGTCAGCTCTCGCCGCGCCGGACCGAAGCCCCATCTTCGTCTCCGACATTTTCGCCCACTCCGAACTTCTCGCCGCTCCCGTCTTCGACGCTGCCAACGAACGCACCCGCCCCAACCTCAAAGTGCAGGACGGCTGCGACAACCGCTGCTCCTTCTGCGTCATCCCCTACGTGCGCGGCCAGAGCCGCTCGCTCCCAACCGACCGCATCATCGCCGAAGTAAACACGCTCGTCGCTTCCGGCTATCGCGAAGTCGTGATCAGCGGCATCAATCTCGGCCGCTGGGGAAGAGACTTGGCCGCTTTCCAACATTCGAATCTCGCGTCCCTCATTCGCTCCATCCTCGCAGAAACCACTCTCGAGAAACTCCGCATCTCTTCCGTCGAGCCCATGGATTGGACCGACGAACTCATCGCCCTCGTCGCCTCCTCTCCGCGGATCGCCAGGCATGCTCACGTTCCCATGCAGTCCGCCAGCGATGCCGTCCTGCGCCGTATGCATCGCAAATATCGCCCCTGGCACTATCGGGAAAAGATCGAAAAGATTCGTGCGGCTATGCCCGGCGCCGCCATCGGCGCCGATGTTATGGTTGGATTCCCCGGCGAGAGCGATTCAGAATTTGAAGCAACCCGTCGCATGATCGAAGACCTGCCTCTCACCTACCTTCACGTCTTCACCTATTCCGCGCGCCCCGGCACGCCTGCTGCGTCCCTGCCCAATCAGGTACCCGTCCGGCTGGCCCGCGACCGCAATCGCGTCCTGCGCGAGTTGGCGGCCCAGAAGAAGCTCGCCTTTATGCGCCGCTTCATCGACAAAGATGTCGCGGCGATCACGCTGAATGTCCTGGGTCACAACGGAGCCGGCGAATTCACCGAAGCTCTCACCGACAATTACCTGAAGCTCCATCTGCGGGGGTGTCACGAAGCGAACCGCTGGCTGCTCGTGAAAATAGACGACGTCCGCGATGGTGTGCTCGTAGGAGTCGATTCAGGCAGCGGAACCCGGCCGCAAACAGGCCTCAATCCTCTGCAATAATCCAGCCGCTGCCTCTCCGGCCTCAAGCGTCGAGAAGTCGCTCCCCAGTTCCACCACCGGCACCGAAGCGCAGGCGTCGCGAAACGATTTCTCCGTCGCGGGCGACGCCGTCAGTTCCGCTCCCGCCAGCAATAGATCGAATCGCGTCACTTTCATCAGAATGAGTCCATCGCGCAGATTACTACTGGTGTGCACGTCATATCCGGCGCGTCGCAAGAGTTCCCGAACGTAGGTGACCACATCCGCGTTGCGATCGATGCACAGCACGCTTCGCCCCTTTTCCGCCGGCTGCTCCGCCGGTGCGGGAGCTCGGTAGAAGGAAGCCACGGCGTGATCCTCTGTTTCATGGGAATCGAACAGCTTGGTCAGATGCGACAGCTGCAGCACTTTGCGGATATGCTCCGGCACCTCGCACAACTTTAAATCGCCGTGCACCTGCCGCGTGCTGGTCAGCGTGCGGACCATCGTCCCCAACCCGCTGCTGTCGATGAACACCACTTCGCCCAGATGCAGCACGATAGCGCGCCGGTCGCGCAGCAGCCAGGTCACATGCGCGCGCAACGCCTCCGTTTCCCCGCCGGCCACAATTCGTCCTTTGCAGCGGACGATCGTCACCCGTCCTACATCGCGTGTTTCGAGGGATAATCTCACTCGGCCTCCAGTCGCTTTACATCAGAAGAAGGCAATGGTTCGCGAGATTATAAGGGCTAAGCCGTTCTGTCAAGGCAATCTGCGGGCAGGGAGAAGGCCTCCGCGCAACTCCAAACTCAGAACCAGGCCGATCTTCAGGCGCTTCCCGCCGGCCGTTCCACGATTCCCGCGGGGTGTTCCAGTCGCCGTCCCTTGTGGTCCAGCAAATCGTTCAATTCCTGCACCAGCCTGATGAATTTCTTGTGGTCCTGTTCTTTCGCGATCCTCTCGCACAAGATATGCATGCGCTCTCGTTCGTCAGGGGTCATCGTGCACCTCAAAGAACCATCGAGAAGGAATTATTTATGACAGAAGGGCGTATTATCGTCAACCCGATCCTGCCCGATTAGTTTCTGAGGGTTTTGCCTCACAGGAACCCAGGAATTCAACCGCCTCGAGACGTACACTCTTCAGGACTCACTCCCGCATTACCCCAAACGAAGTCTATCGGCGCGGCGTCCTTCGTTCTTTGTAATCTTCTCTCCGCAACAATTGCTTCGCCGCCAGGGTTCTTACCCGTTCGATTTTCTCGTGAACCGCAGCCAGTAATTCCTGCAGGAGCGGTTCTGGTTCTGCCTCACCAGCCGCTGCGACTTTGGCGCAAAGTTGACGTATTCGGTCGTCGAGGCGGCGCGTGTACATGGCTGGGTCGAAGATCGCGACAAAATGGCTCACCGGTAGAATGCTCCAGCCGCGCGGATTGTTCGATACCCTTCATACCGTAGACGACCGCATTCCGCAGACTCCCTCCTCCATCTCGCCTGGTTCCGAGTTTCGGTGTATGTGTAGGAATTCGCGTCAGTTACGTTCCGAATCGCTCCGCTGCGCGGGCCTTCGCCTTGGCTGCCTCTTCCTCTCGGTTCTTTGGCGGCGCCGCGGTTTCGAGCGAGCGCAGCAGCCGACTCGAAATCTCCACGACTCCTTCGACTGCCGCCTGAAACGCCCCTTCATTCGCTTTCGACGGCTTGTTGAATCCCGTAATCTTTCTCACGAACTGCAATGAAGCCGCCCGAACCTCATCATCGGTCACCGGTGGATCAAAATTGAAAAGGGTTTTAATGTTCCGGCACATGTTTCGCGATTCTCCTTCGGCTCATCTGGTCCCCGGCCCGGGGCGCGGATCCCATTCCACTCGGGACTCCGAGCCGTTGCCCATCAGTTCGCCACGTTCTTGTAAACCACACCGCCCTTCATCACAAACACCACCCGGCGCACCGCCGCAATATCCTGCAGCGGATCGCCCTCGAGAGCAATGATATCCGCCTGCTTCCCCGCCGCGATCGAACCGATTTGGCCGGCCATGCCAAGCGCTTCCGCATCCAGCGAGTTCGCCGACACCATCGCCGCCATCGGATCAATTCCGCAATCTCTCACCCGATGTATGAAGTCCTCCGCGTTGCGGCCATGCGCACCAGCCACCGCGTCGGTCCCATATACAATCTTCAGTCCCGGAATCCGCGCCGCCCGTTTCAAAAATTCCTGGTGTGTCGCAATGAGATCTTTCATCGCCGCAAAACCCTCTTCCGTGTAGTACGGCGGCGCCAGATACCGGTCCTTGTACTGAAGATAAGTTTCCAGCAGCAGCCCGGCTTGTGGATCGAGATAGGTCCCCCGCTCCGCCATGAATTTCAGATCGTCGTCGGAAGCTCCCAGTCCATGCTCGATCTCCGTACACCCGGCAATCGTCGCGGCGCGTACCGCATCCCTGAAAGCATGCACCAGGGATCGCAGTCCCTGTTTCTTCGCCTCGTCGCACGCGGCGTCCAATTGCTCCTGCGACATCGTCATCGCTCCCCGAGTCATCCCTCCCGACGCGTAGATCTTGATCAGGTCCGCTCCCGCCTCCTTCTGCTTCCGGACGAACGCACGAATCTCCTCCGGTGTCCCGGTCTTCTCTCCTCGGCCCACGATCGGTTCGACCGCGGTCAATATTCGCGGCCCCGGCAGCAACCCCTGAGCAATCGCATCGCGCAATGCGACGTCGGTTGGCGAACCCACACTCTGCACGGTAGTGAACCCCGCCATCAGCGTTCGCCATGCATTCGACGCCGCTGCGTACGCCGCTTCCTGCGTCATCCCTCCCGGCCCCGCATTTTTTCCATCCGGCCCGAAACTCCACGTGATGTGCACATGTGCATCGATCCAGCCCGGCAGCACCGTCACTCCGCGCAGATCATAGTCCACCGGTCCCGCCTTCGGATCGATCGCAACGATCGTCGGTCCCTCAACTACGATGCGCGTGTCGTGCAGCACGCCGCCCGTGCCATCCAGCACCGTCTTGGCGGCGATCACGATCCGCTTCCGCGCAACCGCCATCCTGCAAGACATGGACGATGACTCCTGAGAAGAAATGCCTTGTGCCAGCACGCCCAACGTAACAACCCCGGCCATTGCAATCAGCTCCGCCAATCGCATTGTTCTATCTTGCCACGTCCTGGCCCAATGCCTGCCCGAACCAGCTGGAATCGCTGCCTCCCAAAGCACTCCTCACCCCCTGCGCTCGCCTTAATTCGTCCCCGTTCCTCCATCATCCTCATGCTATAATTCTTTATTCTCAGTCGCTTAGAGCACGGAGGATTGTATCGACAAGCGTTTTATCCGCACCAATGATCGTATCCGGGCACGCGAAATTCGCGTGATTGATGACGAAGGACAGCAACTCGGTATCATGCCGCCCTACGAGGCCATCAAGAAGGCCCGCGAAAAAAATCTGGACCTGGTTGAGATTTCGCCCACTGCGCAGCCTCCCGTCTGTCGCATCATGGACTACGGGAAGTATCTCTACCAGCAGGAAAAGAAAGAGCGCGAAGCCAAGAAGCACCAGAAGACGATCACCGTAAAAGAGGTCAAGTTCCGCATCAATGTGGACGACCACGATTACGAGACCAAAAAGAATCACGTCCTGCGCTTTCTGGGCGAGGGCGACAAAGTTAAAGCAACGATCTTTTTCCGCGGACGTGAGATGACGCGCACCGGCCTCGGCCGACAGATTCTCGAACGTCTGATCAAAGATGTCGAGCCACAAAGCATCGTAGAGTTTCGCCCCCGCCAAGAGGGCAACACTCTTCATGCCATCCTGGCGCCGAAGAAATCGGAAAAGGAACGCGAGAAAGAACGGCAGAAGGAAGAGAAGCAGAAAGCTGCCGCTCAAAGCGCTCCCAGCCAGAGTGTGGTGCAGCCGCAGATCGCGAAGCCCGCGTCGTAAGCGCGAAGCAGATTACTCGCAGCACTCGGAAAAAGTATGTCTCATCCGGGTGGCCATCTGACATTTGCAAGCGAGAGCAAAACTGAAAATGACAGCTGACGGCTGAAAAGCTGACAGCTATTTCGAGGACTTATGCCGAAATTGAAAACGCACAAGGGCGCTGCCAAGCGCTTCAAGAAAACAGCGACAGGAAAAGTGAAGCGGGGACACGCCAAACTGCGTCACATCCTGACGTCAAAAGACACGAAACAGAAACGGAAGCTGCGCCACGGCGCCCTGGTGAGTGACGGAGATCTCGCCAAGGTCCTGCGTATGATTCCTTATCAGTGAGACGAATTGGGCGATTTAGCGATTGAGTCGTTGCTCCAGTTCCAGGCGTGTGAAGAGGTCGTGACTCACCGTCCTTACCTCCAGCCGCCATCCATCGAAAGCCAAAAAAGGAGAACACCATGCCTCGTGTGAAACGCGGCACCAAGCGCCGCCAGAAACGCAAAAAGATACTCGACCGCGCCAGCGGATATTTCCTTACCAAATCGAAACTCTACCGCTCCGCCAAAGAAGCCGTCGAGCGCGGGCTGAAGTTCGCCTACGCCGGCCGCAAGCAGCGCAAGCGCCAGTTCCGCTCGCTCTGGATCGTCCGCATCGGCGCCGCCGCCAAACTGAACGGAATGAGCTACAACCAGTTCATTCACGGCCTCAAGAAAGCCGGCATTGAACTCGACCGCAAGATTCTGGCAGACCTCGCCGTGAACGACCCCGCGGGTTTTACCAATCTCGCGACCCAGGCGAAAGGCGCCATCGGCGGGGCAGCGTAGCGCCTGGCACTCAGCAAAATCGGGAAGGGCAGGGCTTCAGCCGTGCCGACAAGAATTTCTTTCCCTGTACAATTGTCATCCTGAGTGGAGCAGACCGATTCGTGAAGCGAATCGGTTTGCGCAGTCGAAGGACCCCTGTTAGTCCAACGTCGTGACGACTCTCGCCGGGAATTCTTACCACGGCGCAAAACTAGAAACGTGCCCTATACCGTTCCCAAACTCACGGACTATTCGCCGCCGGCCTTGGAAAGGGCTGCAGCTGAATGCATCTCCGCCTGCGCCGCTGAATCCGCCGGAGTCCATAACGACGCCGATCTCAAATCCTTTCGCGACCGCTGGATGGCTCGCAAGAACGGCATCCTGACTCAGATCAACGATCTCTGGCTCAAAGGCGCCCCCAAAGACGCAAAGAAAATTGCCGGCTTTCATGTCAACGCACTCAAGGGCCGGATTGCTGAGATTGTCGAGGCTGCCCACGTTCCCCGTGCGGATGCCTCGTCCGCCGATTCTGTCGACATCTCTCTTCCCGGCATTCGCCGCCCGCTTGGCGCCGAACATCCCGTCATTCGCACCTCGCACGAGATTGTTTCCGTCTTCCAGAAACTCGGCTACTCCGTCGCCGAGGGCCCCGTCGTCGAAACCGATTACTACAACTTCGAAGCTCTTAATTTTCCGCCCAACCACCCCGCCCGCGATACCCAAGACACGCTCTTCATCGCAGGCCAGCAATCGAAGCCTCAGCGCGAGCGCCTGCTGCTCCGCACCCATACGTCACCCGTGCAGATTCGCACCATGGAGAAGATGCGTCCCCCCATTCGCATCGTGATTCCCGGCACCGTCCATCGCAACGATCCTCCCGACGCCAGCCACTCGCCCATGTTTCATCAGATCGAGGGCCTCGCCGTCGACACCAACATTACCTTCGGCGACCTGAAGGGCACGCTCGATCACGCAATGAAATCGCTGTTCGGCTCGGCCGTGAAAACGCACTTCCGGCCATCGTTCTTCCCCTTCACCGAGCCCAGCGCCGAACTCTATGTCACCTGCTTCATCTGCGGCGGCAGCGGCAAACGCGGACCAGACGCTGCCCCCTGCCGTCCCTGTAAGCAGACCGGATGGATCGAGGTTCTCGGCTGCGGCATGGTCGATCCCAATGTCTTCGAGTTCGTCAAGGACAACGGCTACGACCCAAGAAAGGTTTCCGGATTCGCCTTCGGCATGGGCATCGACCGCCTCGCGCTGCTGAAGTACGGTGTGGACGATCTGCAGTACTTCTTTCAGGGCGATGTACGATTCTTGCAGCAGTTCGGATAAATAAGTGTGGCCGTTACCCGTGATTGCCATGAGAAGTACACACAAATAGTGTCATCCTGAGTGGAGCCACAGTTCAGGCGAAGGCTCTCGCTTGCGAAGAATGCTTCGCGTGAGCCACGCTCTGGCTGAGAGCTGAAAGCTGATACATGAAATTATCTGCCAATTGGATTCGCGACTTCGTCGATCTCGCGGTTGACAACCACCGGCTCGCCGAAGACTTGACCAACGTCGGCATTTCGGTCGAAGGCATCACCGGTACCGCCGCCGATACCGTCTTCGAAATGGAGATCGGAAC